>Ga0209777_10000814_pt1 | contig 48261 bp, 39 predicted proteins | sample FrelakmetHBP12HB_FD_187147 | JGI IMG/M metagenome (GOLD analysis project Ga0209777, IMG submission 187147) | Freshwater lake sediment microbial communities from the University of Notre Dame, USA, for methane emissions studies -HBP12 HB (SPAdes)... | ecosystem: Environmental > Aquatic >... | reverse complement strand
CTCGCACCCCTATGGCGCCGCCCGCCACCGCGTCGCAGAATTCACCGTCAATATAAAGCTTATATTCCACCGCTAAATCATGCCTCCGTTCAATGCATGGATTTTAACACTAAACGCAAGTTGAACAAAATGATCCGAGGGGCCCCGGTCATGATTTGCCACAATGAATTTATGCGCCAACTCGTTTTTCCCCCCTCTTCATCCCCCCGCAAGCGGGGGGAAAGAGGGGGGGAAAATTGTTGATTTATGGGCGCTTAAGCCAGCACGATTGAGCCTGGCCCGATCTTTTTTATCATCTAAATTTTTGGGACACCAATTTAAAGCATTCGTCTGTGACATCCAGAGTTTTGTTCACGTCCTGTTCCGTCAAAGCTCCCGAAATGAACCAGTTGTGATGGGGATGCAGGAAAATGCCCCGTCTGGCCGCTTCGCCGCAGAAGAACCGGCTCTTATCGAAAGCAGGGTCTTCCCCGAAAACCATGAACGGCATCGCCGGATGGCCCGTGACGGACACCGGAACCTCGTGAAGCGAGGCCTGTTTCCTCAATCCATCCATGAACATTCCACCCATCTTGAAAATATGTTCTATGGCCCCTGAGGCTTTGAGTTCTTTAAGAGTGGCAATTGCCGCAGCCATTGGAGCGGCGGAATAGAAATGTGTCCCCGACCAATACACCTTCTGCGCGGATTCCTTGAATTGTTCCTTGCCCATCGTCACCGCGATCGGATAGCCGTTGGCAATGGCCTTGCCGAAGCAGATAAGGTCCGGATTGATTTTGGTGTAATAGCAATGGGAGCCTTCGTATTTTATTCGGAATCCGCACCTGACGTCGTCAATGACCATCAACATCCCCTCTTTGTCGCAGATTTCGCGGACACCCTCGTAAAATCCGGGCTTAGGCTCTTCCTGGTCCTTGAGCGACCAATGTCCCACCGGGGTGAGAAAAACCGCCGCGATCTTTCCTTTTTGCCGGTCAATAACCTCTCGCAGAGAGTTCAGGTCGTTATAATGAAATTTATAGACATGGGTCTTGTACTCGGGCGGTATGCCCACCGTTGACTCGATGCACCAGTGATGGAGTCCGTGATAGGCATGTTCGGCCATCGCTATTCCATTGCGGCCGGTGTGAACTCTTGCGACCATGGCCGCATATGTGGTGACGTCCGACCCGTTCTTGGCGTAGCTGACCCAGTCCATGTAGGGAATTTCCCCAACCAGGAAATTCGCGCAATCGAGCCACTGGAAGGACGGCATGGTGGAGCTGTTTGATGCCTCAAGCTGCGCCTTGTAAGCCTCATCAACCGCCGGATGGTTATAGCCCAGGCCCACCGCGCCGAACGAGCACATATAATCAATGTACTCATTTCCGTCAACATCCCAGAACCTGACGCCCTTCGTGCGGCTGATAAACGCAGGATGGACTCCAAAAGTCAGAAATCGGGGTGTGCGCGGGAAATTTAAGCCGCCGGGGATTACCTTCTGGGCCTGCTCGAACATTTCATAGGATTTTTTTGTTGTATGGAGTTTCATGCTAAATCCCCCTGTATCTCAAGAAATAGCCTTGAAGTGTTTCTGTTTGTTTGTAATAATATCCACAAGAGCGGGTTTCTCGCTTCTTATCGCCTCCGTGAGGGCGCCTTTCACGTCTTCCGCGTTTTTGACCTTGTAGCCTTCGATGCCGACGGCCTTGGCGATTTCCGCGAAATGCGGCTCGGGGTATTCGGTCGCCAGCCTTCTGTTATCGGGCTGGTAATCCATAACGTTGCCGAGCGCGGAGTTGTTCATGACCACGTAGGTAATGGGCAGGTTATAGTCGCGCGCCATTTCAAGGCCGTACAATTGAAGCGTCATTCCGCCATCGCCCAGGACCGAGATGACACGGCTGTTTTTTCTGTGCATTTGAGCCGCGAGCGCCGCCGTGACGCTCCATCCGATCGGGTTTATCCCGCCGGGGGCGACGACCTGCCCGGCCTTCTTCGTCTTGAAATACTTGCCCATCCATACCCGGTTGTTGCCGCCGTCCAGAACGATAAGGTCGTCTTCGGACACTGAATCGTTCAGGTCTTTGACAACGCGTTCCGGGGCGATGGGAGTTTCATCGGAAGTGAATTTCGGGTCTTGGAAATAATCCCGATCCGCTTTGTATTTTTTGATCGCCTCGATGCGGGCGGCGACGTCAATTCGCGGTTTCTTTGCTTTGATGGCCTCGATAATCAACCGCAGTCCTCTTTTTGCCTCGGTGGTTGCGCCGTACTCGATGGGGTAGGTGAAGCCGATGTTCAGCGGCTCGATGTCTATCTGCACGATCTTCTGGTTTTGGGGATTGATCCAGTTGGGGGCGAGCAGTTTATTGTTTTCCGGGGCGAGTCCGCTCCCGACCACGAAAATGAGATCGGCTTCCCTGATCTTGTCGTTTGCGGCTCTCTGGCCGAAGTTTCCCGTGCTGCCCAATGCAAGGTCGTGAATTTCCGCGATCGCGCTTTTACCCAACGTGGAAGCGGCCACCGGCATGCCGATAAGCTCCGCCAGCTCCAGCACCTCGTCGTAAGACTTCGACATGTGGATGCCCATGCCGCAAACCATCAGTGGATTTTGGGCCTTAATGAGATAATCGGAAATTCTGTCTACGCTTTCGGACGATAAACAGGGCGGCTCGACTCTCAATCTTCCCTTGACGCTGTCCATGCCCCAAAGGGGAGGGGTGATGGTGTTCGGGTCAACCTGCGAAGTGACCACGTTCCACCTGGCGATGACGGCGGCCGGCCCCGGCTTGCCGGTCACGGCGTGTTTGATTGCGAGCTGGACGCCGTGGATGAACTCGGACGGGCTGTGTGCGGCGGTAGTGAACTTGGTCATGCCCTTGAAAATCATCCTGTGGTCAGATGATCCGTATTCCCCGCTCCCGCACTGGTAAGGCATGTGCTGGACGAGTCCGTTGTAATCGGAGAACTCGGAGAGTATGAGCATCGGCGAGCCGGCATGGAAAGCCTCGAGGATTCCCAGCCCCGCGCTCGACGCCAGCCACGCCCCCTGAGCCAATATCGCCGCGGGCTTCCCCGTCAATCTCCCTATCATGTCGGCCATCCCCGACGCGCACTGCTCGTTTCGCACCAGCACCGTTTTTATCTTGTCTTTTCGGTCGAATAGAGGATCGAACATGAACATATTGGAGCCTCCGGGCATCCCAAAAACATACTCGATCCCCGCCTCGATCATGATGTCCGCAACTATATCCCTCGTGTTCGCCATGTTTTTAATTCCTTTCCATTTAATGAATTGCCAAGACAAGCCGTCTTGACCCCCTAACTTCAGCTTCTTGAAATTAACCCAATTAACGGAAATAATCGAGTCAGAGCCTTATAAAATGTTCGATCGAAAAGCGAGTCGCACGGCGATTGGAACCGCATACATTAGGGCGGCGCATCAGTTGTTCGACGCACAGCCGCGGATACTCGAGGATCCGGTTGCCGTGTCGCTGCTTGGGCCTGCCGGCTTGCAGCGGATCAAGGATACGGCGGATCGCTATAAGACGCCGGAGGCCAGGGCGTTGCGCGCGCACGTCGTGTTGCGCTCGCGGTTCGCCGAAGACCGGCTCGCCGATGCGGCTCTTCGCGGGATCACTCAGTATGTCATCCTCGGGGCGGGCTTCGATACCTTCGCGCTCAGGCAGCCCGAATGGGCGCGGCAATTGAAGATTCTCGAGGTTGACCATTTGGGGACACAAGCCATGAAGCGCTCTATGATCGCCGCCGCGGGCCTCGAAATGCCCGATAACGCGGAATTCGCCGACATAGACTTTGAGCGCGAATCGCTGCGCGACGGCCTGCTCAGGTATCGCGTCTCATTGGACGAGCCGACTTTCTTCTCGTGGTTGGGCGTGACGATGTACCTCAAAGAAGAAGCCATTGACGCCGTTCTCCGGGCCGTCGCGGCGTTTCCGGCGGGCAGCGAGATCGCGCTTACGTTCGCGCAGCCTGCGGCCGGCGCGGCGGGAGATTCCCCTTCGCCGCTTGCCCAGCGCGTCTCAGGCCTCGGCGAGCCTTTCATAAGTTACTTCGAGCCTGATGCATTCGAGGCAAAGCTGCATGACGCAGGCTTCTCCAAAGTGGAGTTCCTTTCGCCGGCGGACGCGGAGGCGCGCTACTTTCGGCAACGCTCGGAAGACCTTCCGGCGCCGAGGCGAACCGGGATCGCATGTGCGGCGCGGTAATGTCGCAGGAAGGCCCGCGCGATCGTCGTTGACTTTTCCGTTTCCTCTAATATCCTAACCACTCGATCAATCTGGAATCAGGATACTCCAAGGAGGATAAGCAATGATAGCGAAACGTTTGGCCATGGCGGCTGTTGTTGTCGGTTTGATGTTGGCGATTCCTATTTTCGCGGCGGCGCCTGCGAGCGTTCCCACGGTGAAAGACCCGGAAGCCACAGAAGGATACCAGCCCGCCGCGGTGGAGAGGGCGATGAAGGGCGAGATCGTCGTTTCGGCGATTAATCAGGGCAAAGACACGGGGCAAACACTCATCCAGGCGATAATGGTCTTCAACGTTCCTTTGCAGGAAACGCTTCACCTGCTGAAACAGACCGACAGGCAGGCCGAATACCTCGACGCCTGCGACAAGAGCATCACGATCGAGCGTCTCAGCGACCATGATCTTGTCGAGTTCCACACCAAAATACTGGCATGGGACATCAAGTACCGCGTCAGCCATCATTGGGACGATAAAAAATTCCAGATGTGGTGGTCGCTGGACCCGAAGTTCAAGAATGACCTCAAGCAACTCGACGGCTTCTGGCATTTCTACTACCTGGACGACAATCGCACATTTGTGAAGTTCGGCACCAAACTGGTGGTCAGGGATTTTATCCCCAAGACCGTCCAGGAAGCGTTGACGCGCCGAGACCTTCCGAACAGCCTCGAAATGACGCGGAAATGGGTCAATTCGCGCGGGACATACAGGAAAAAAAGGACATGAGCGCCGAGGCTGAAATCGCTCCGTCAAAGGTGTTCCTCGAATAGTGGCAATTGCGAATTGTGTGGCGCCACTTGACTGGCAAGCGGCGCCACCCGTTAAAAACGTTCTTCTATTAATAACGGTGGCGACGATACACCGCGCACGCCCCTTGACACCCCCCTTACATCTATTAAAATAATAATATTGCTGGGCTTCGCGGCCCGGCATTTCTTTCAATAGAAGAGGAGTAAAATGAAAAAAGACGCGTACAACGTGGCAATTGCAGGCGCCACCGGCGCCGTCGGCGAAATGATGATTAAAATACTGATCGAGCGGAAATTCCCGGTCGCTGAGATCAGATACCTGGCCAGCGAGCGATCCGTTGGAAAGACGTTGAAGTGGAACGGCAAGGACGTTAAGGTTGAGCTGCTCTCCAAGAAGAGCTTCAAGGGCATTGATGTCGCATTGTTCTCGGCGGGAGCGGACCGCTCGAAGGAGTTCGCTCCTTCGGCAGCCGACGCAGGCGCCGTTGTGGTGGACAACAGCTCGGCTTTCCGCATGGACGAAGATGTTCCGCTGGTCGTGCCTGAAGTGAACCCGGAAGACGTGGCCATGTACAAAAATCGCGGCATCGTCGCCAACCCGAACTGCACCACCATCGTCACCATCGTGCCCCTGAAGCCGCTCTATGATATTTCGAGGATCACCCGAATGATCGTAAGCTCGTACCAGTCAGCGTCGGGCGCCGGCGCGCAGGCGATTGCCGAGCTGGAAGACCAGGTGGCCGCTCATGTCCACGGCAGGCCGATGGTCGTCAAAAAATTCGCGCACCAGATCGCGTTCAACGTCATCCCTCACATTGATTCCTTCCTCGATAACGGCTACACGAAGGAAGAGATGAAGATGGTCTACGAAACGCGCAAGATGTTCCACAACCAAAACATAATGGTTAGCGCCACCACAGTTCGCGTGCCGGTCCTCACCGCCCACTCGGTGGCGGTCTGGCTGGAATTCGAAAAGCCCATGTCGGTTGCAAGGGTGCGCAAGGCCCTCAAGGACGCCCCCGGCGTCAAGCTCGTTGACGACCCCAAAAAGAACCAGTACCCCATGCCGAAGGACGCGGCGGGCCAGGACCTCTGCTTCGTCGGGCGCATCCGCGAAGACCTCACCGCCCCGGGCGGCATTGTGATGTGGATTTCCGGCGACCAGCTGCGCAAAGGCGCCGCAACTAACGCCGTGCAGATAGCCGAGATACTTATAGACAAGTATCTGTAATATTTTGGATTTTGGATTGCGGATTTTGGATTGAAGATTTTCTTTTCGGACAGGTTTAGATTGCAAAAATATAAAGTGAAATTCTTCAATCTAAAATCCAAAATTTCATTGCGGAGGCGCAAGGGGCCTGGTGGTCCTCCCGGACTTCAAATCCGGCGCTGGGCGGGGATTTCCGTTCCAGGGTGGGTTCGATTCCCATGCGCTTCCGCCAGCTATTTACACGCGGGCGTCCCACTCGGGAAATATGGGAAAATAGGACAAAATAGGATTGGCTGATAATAGGTAACTATCGCTATTTCCCTGCCATGTTTTACAGTGGAAGCGCGGCCTAAACAGGCCGGACGGCTAGTCTAAGTCGCAGGCAATCCGCGCCCCCTCAAGGCAACTTCTCAAAATAAACCTGACGAAGTGTTATCCTATCCACAATCCTTCGATCCGCACGCGAACACCGTCTTCTGTTTTGGCCATCTGGTTCATCAGGCCGCAATGCCTCCATTGAAGCATGCAGTATCTGGGCTGGAAATAATACCTCATGCCGATCACAAGCTCCACTCTCTTGTGTTTCACTATGCCTTCGTAAGCGGTGGTGTTGTAATAGCCGATGTTTATGCCCCTTTGTCTGGCGAGCATCGGGCCGACGATACACCACGTCACAACGCCGTTGAAGTAATCCGGCTCCTCGACGACCATCCCCACATGAGTGACGGGACAGCCGCAGGAAATCCATGCGGGCCGTCCGTATAAAATATCACCTTTTTTAAGCTTGAGTTTTTCCACGTTGGATGGATTGAACAGTATTATGGTTTCCCTCGGCCCCGTTTCGCCGGGGAATTTATCGAGGATAAAATCGAAATCCCGGCCCAGGTGATCTTTCCATGTGATGGCGCCTTCTTTGAATCCCACTTCTGATGCGCATGCCGAAACGGCGCTCTTTTCATCCTTATATATGCACCTGTCCGCCTGGGCGCTGTCTTCCTTGAGAACTCCGGCGAATTCCTCACAGGTCTTGAACCCGCATAATCCGCAATCCTTTCCCGGCAATTCCTCGATTATTTTTTTAATGTCCGTCACGGTTATTCTCCTCTGTAAAATATGTCCGATTCAAGGGTTCTCAGGACGCCAAAGTGAGCCTCTTTACCAATCTCCTTTTTTCCCACGCAGATGGTGCAGGTGCCCACTGGGGGATTTCCGCGAAGCATGAGAGGCTCGGTCGTTTGCCAATCGCCTTCTATTCTTCTCGCGATGTGGTCAATATTTATGCCGTGAAGCGCGTCGGTCTCTATGATGATCACCTTGGCCGCCTCTGCGATGTTGGCCCTGAAGACCTCCCTCTCGGCCTGAGACACCAAGTCAATTTTGGTGACGACAGCAATGTCGGCCAGGGACAGCATGGGGCCGATTTTCCGGGGCAGGTTCATGCCGCTTGTAGCCTCCAGCACGACCATGCCCAATGAATTCTCGATGTAGGGCGAGCAGCGGAGGCACAGCCCCGCCGTCTCGACGAAGAGTATGTCCGCCCCTTCCTTCCCGGCCCATTTTATGGCGTCTCCCAGGACGATCACGTTGCAATGGTCGGGGCACAAGTCCCCTGAATAAACCTTCCTCGCCGGCACGCCGAATTCCTTCCTGAATATCTCGTCCTCGATGGCGAATTGAACGTCTATCTTCAGGTAGGCGATCTTATACCCCTTCGTTATGAGTTTTTTCACAATTTGTTTCAACACCGTTGTCTTTCCGCTCGTTGGCGGTCCTGCGCACACCACAACCTTCACTGCGTCCTCCTCCTCAGGTCAAATATCCCAGCGCCCTGAGTTGATCTTCAAGTTCCTTCTCGGTAAGGCGTTCCCCCGCCCTTATGCGCGCCCTGAAATCCAGCAGGAGATTGTCCAGTTTCCTTATCTCCTCGGCCACCCGCTTTTCCTCGTCTTCCGTCACGATCACCTTCCGCATCGCTCCCTCCTTCATCACGATCCTGAAATCCGAGAGAAGCGCAATCCTCGGGTCGTGAGTGACGAATATGAATATCTTCTCATACGTTTTGAGAAGCTCTACGGCCTTTGTGCGGTTGATGCCGGCGTTTTCTATTTCATCGAGCAGAATAATCGGCGAATTTCCTATCACCACGGCGTCAGCCACCAGAAGCGCGCGGGTCTGCCCGCCCGACAATTCGGTCATCGCGCTGTCCTGAATTATGGGTTCCCCTGTAAGCTGGTTCGCAAAACCCAGAGTCTCCTCCACAACGGATTCACTCTTGGCGGTTTGTCTTATCTTCGCGTGTATCTCCAGAAATCTATTGACCGGCAAATCGGACAGGAAATTGGTGTGCTGGGTGATCAACGCGATGGGATGCTTGGACGGGTCATTCACAAAATCATCGGGCAGAACGGAATCATTAATAAGTATTTTCCTTTTAGACGGAGTGTCCTCATTGGCAAACAGTTCGATATCGTTAATTAACGCCGTTTTCCCGGAACCCGTCGGCCCAACTATGCTCACAACTTCCCCCATGTTAAGGCTCGTCTCGCCTACAGGCTCCCTCTCCCCGGTTTTCCCATAACCCCCGATAATCGTCAACTTTTTAATTTCCATGGTAGCGCCCCTTCCAGTATAAAAAGTTATTAAATCCCCTCAATTTCAAAAATTTGACGAAATTTCCTTTACTTGACATTATAACTTTATAAAAGTTTCGCTATATTGTCAATTTGATGGGTTTGCTTCATAAAAGCGGGTTTTCAGGCGCACTCTTGTCGAAGACCCTCATGGGATTCCCAAAAGTCTTCAATGCAAGCGGAGAGGCAATTGAAACGCAGGGATAAAATGGCGTTGGCGTCTGGTGCTGACCATCCCATTCCGGACTGTTTTACTCTTTTTCCCGCGATGTTTTTGCAGCCAGCTTCCACCACCCCGGAAGCGACAAACAGCCCCTCATCTCTAAACCTCGCGTTAAAAATAGAAAAATAGGGCCCGTCAGGAATGGCGCTAACTTAAGTAGAATTTTCCTCATAATGGGCGATATTTCCTTGGAGTGCTGTAGCCATGCTCCAGCCTTTTAAAGGCGTAGGTACCTACGCAATCCAAGAACGGCCATCTCCTAAACTCGGGCTTAAGTTAGCGCCATTCGGGCCCGTCATTCTATTTTGCTTTCACCTTGACATTCGGTGTTGTGATGATATGCTCACTTATTGTGAAGGTTTCGAATGAGTGAGAGGATAGGCCGTGAAATAAAATAACAAAGGGAAAATAAGAGGAAAATAGAGGAAGTTTGGGGCTGTTAATTACCCCCTTTTGATGTCGTTTTATGCTGCCCATACCCACTTATCAAGCAAACTGCTTTTTGAACTTTTCGCCATCGCTTAAAAATTCAATCTCCATATCAGGCCCAAATTGCTTCACAACCTGCATTATTCCCCCATATATGTATGCATTATAACATAAATATTCCACGGCATAAACTCATCTCGAAGTTGCCCTTCCAATGCTGAAAAACGTTTGAGAAATGGCCTTCCGACCCCTGTTTGGCCGGAAAAAATGCTTAAAAGGGCGCCGAATTCCTAAGTTATTGATTTTATTGGCTTTTTGTATTTTCATAATTGATATATCTTTTTACATATATGTAAAAATAGTTATATAAATATGAAGGAAAAAACATTCATTCTTGACACAGTCCTTCTTATATGCTATACTGAAAAGCCATTAGAGAAGCGTAAAATGCTATTTTTTCAAGACCCGAACGGGCCATTTAAAACCCTTAACAATTGCCCTGAACAAGCGGTTTTTAACGCTTGTGTTGAATATTTGACGCATATATTTATGCGTTTAATATTTGACATTAGCATGTTCACAAGCCTGTGGAAATGCTGTGAAATAGCTGAGAATAAAAGGGTTTTAGCTGCGCCAACCCCGTCAGGAATAGGAGCAAATGGAACGCATACAGGTCCTGATAATAACTGAGGATTTGAACCTCAAAGACGAGCTTTGGGACGCCCTTCGCGGCAACGAATTGACGCATGTTCTGACGGCCGGCGAGGCTCGTGAACGGATCGAGCAGGGTCAATTTGGCGCCGTAATGCTCGATTGGGGCGTTTCCCGGGATCCGGCCCAAGACATAAAGCTGCTGTCCGCCAAAGGCACCGAGCCGCCGGTTGTGGCGGTGGTGGGCGAAGGCGCAATGGATTTCGCTTCCGCCGCGATTACCGCCGGGGCCTTTGATTACATTCTCAAGCCGCTGGAGACTCCGCGGGTGCTCGCAACGACGCTTAAAGCCGTCGAGGCCGGCGGCCTGTTGCGCCAGGTTTTGCTCCTCAAGCCCCGGATAATAGGCATGGGGGAAAGTCTGCCCGAACTTGCCGCCCTCAAGGAACTCGCCCGGCAGGATGTCCCGGTGATGATACGCGGAGAGCCGGGTACGGGCGTTGATCTGGTGGCGCGAGCGCTTCATTTCAACGGCCTGAGGCGGGACGGGCCGTTTGTCAGCGTTGATTGCGCCGCCCTGCCCCCTAATCTACTCGAAAGTGAGCTTTTCGGCTTCGAGAAGGGCGCCGTGGCGGGCGCGCTAATCCGGAAAACAGGCCACACCGAGCTTGCCGAGGGCGGCACCCTGTTCCTGCAAGGCATCGGCACGCTCAGCCTCCATTCGCAACAGCGCCTCTCCCGCGCGCTCATAGACCGTGAGCTGGAGCTTGGCCCCGATTCGTCCGTCACTTGGAATTCGCGGCTCATCGCGTCGTCCGAGTTGAACGTCGAGGAGCTTATCAAGAGCCGCATGTTCCGCGAAGACCTGCACCGGATACTCTCCGAGGTCACCGTGCTCCTCCCGCCGCTGCGAGAGCGCAAGGAAGACATCCCCATGCTCGTCAACCTCTACCTCGAAACATACCGCCGCATGCACAAGCGCGGGCCAATCGTCTTCAGCGAAACCATCCTGAAACGGCTGAGCGAAAACCCCTGGCCCGGCAACCTGCGCGAGCTGCAAAAAACCATCGAGCGATACGTCATCGCAGGCGCCATGCCCCAGACGACGCAAATCCCCTCCATCGAGGAGGTCACCGGCATCCAGCCTGTGAGAAATCACGCAAAAGTCCCGCCTAAACCCAACCCGCTCAAGGAAGCCTCCCGCGTCGCCGAGCGCGAAGCCATTATCAAAACTCTCAAAGAATGCGGCGGCAACAAACGCATGGCCGCCCGCACCCTCCGCATAAGCTACAAAACCCTCTTCAACAAACTCCACCAGTTCAATATAACAACCAAAAAGGAATATGAGTGAAAGAAGGCTGTAGGCCTTAGGCTGTAACGGTGCGCCATCGTGTTCGCCCTTTTCTTCATTGGGAGCGCCGCTTGCCCGCTCGGGCTTGCCGCGCCCCTTTAACTGACCATTTTCAACTGTCCACTGTCTCTCCTCTTTTCATTTGACTTGATATTGCGATTCGCGAATCGCGGTTTTCGGCGCGTAACATAAGCGCCGCAGGCCGCGCGGACCCCGGTTGCGTCTTGCGGCGGCCGCAAGGTTGCGCAGCGGCGCCTTTTAATGCATTTCTGCACCGCCGCAGCGCGTTGTAGAGGCAATGGAAAGCGCGGTCACACAAAATGCAAAAGCGGGCCATTGACCCGCTCTTCTCCGATGGAAAAAGGACAAACAGCCACGCCGCTTGTCCTTCCATTCTGATCGTGTGGAGTCGGCTCGCGATACCGCCTCCACACCGCGCTCTGCGAATTCGCTCTCCCTTAAGGGATAAATCTGCCCCTCTATTAATTCGGGAAAAACGGGACATTCGAGGCGATGAGCCGCATGGCGCAAGGGGATGACGAGGGTGCAGCCAGATTTCAGATTGCCGATAAAACTCATCACTATTATCTTAATTCTCAAGGCATTTCAACACCCTCTTGCGCCTCCGGCGCCCGGACATTTCAAAAACTGTCCAGGCTAACCGCGTAACGCAGGCGTCCTCGCCTGCCCTATTTTGCAGCCGGGCCGGCTGCGTTAGGGGCAGCCCACATAGCTTTGCTATGTGGGCGCCGATGGGCGCGGGCCATGATGGATAAACCGCATGGTGAAGACGGGATTGACTATATGCGCAATATTTCAATTCGAGCGAATATTGTGAAAAATGCAATGATTTATTAATTGAGCAGTTCACAGTGGTATTATAAGGAATAGAGCGTCGGGATACTCATCGAACGAAGTTTCTGAGGCCTGCTCCTTGCGTCGCCCACATAGCAAAGCTATGTGGGCTATCCACTGTCGGTTATTACATGTAGGGTGGGCTAGCGAAGTCTGCCCACCAACAACCAATCCCAGAATTGGTGGGCAGACTTCGCTAGCCCACCCTACAAATCCTATCATCTCAAGCTTGACACGGCACTGGTGTTTGACGTCTCTAACGGTTCGTGCTAAAAAGAGGAATCGAAATGACCACGCAGGGGCGCGTGCGAATAACCGGCCCCTGCAATTGATGAATAAGGAGGATTTTCTTATGGGTCTTTTGGATGGGAAGGTGGCGGTTATTACGGGAGCTGGGGCGGGCATCGGGAGGCAACATGCGCTTCAGATGGCGAAAGAGGGCGCGAAGATAGTGGTCAACGACCTGGGCGGCGCGCGCGACGGCGCAGGAAGCAACGAATCGGCGGCGAGCAAGGTGGTCGAGGAGATCAAGAAGATGGGCGGCCAGGCCGTGCCGAACTTCGATAACGTGGCCACGGTCAAGGGCGGTGAAAACATCTTAAAAACCGCCTTGGACGCCTTCGGCAGGGTGGACATCCTCGTCAACAATGCGGGCATCTTGCGGGACAAGAGCTTTGCCAACATGTCAGAGGATCTGTGGGACACGGTTATCGCCGTTCACCTGAAGGGCACATACTGCGTCACCAAGCCGGTGTTCGTCCACATGAAGGAGCGCGGCGGGCCGGGACGCATCATCAACACGACCAGCACTTCGGGGCTGTTCGGCAACTTCGGCCAGGCGAACTACGGCGCGGCAAAAGCGGGCATTGCGGGGTTCACTCGCGTCCTCGCCAAGGAAGGCGCAAAATACGGCATCACGGTCAACGGACTCGCGCCCGTGGCGTTCACGCGCCTTACCGAAGACCTCCCCGCTTTCAAAACCCCCGGAACCGACCAGGCGCTCGATCCGTCCCTGATACCCCCCGTCATCGTCTGGCTGTGCTCGGATGAAGCGGCGGATGTCAACGGGAAGTTCTTTCTGGTTCGCGGCAACGGCGTGGAGCTGGTTTACGTCGAGCGCAAACCCATCGCCGAGCGCCCCACCAGCGCCGGGCCATGGCCCCCGCGCGAAATAGGCGCAAAAATCAAGGACATGCTGAAAAACTTCAAGGATCCGGGAAAAGGATTCTAGTGTAGCGTCTCACAATAAAAGCCACTTACGCCGGGCGCCATGCCTTGACCGCAATCCCGATTTTTCGGGATGAGGACAAGGTGTGGCGCGCGCCATAAAAAGGCGCAGCGGGCTACTTTTTTTTATGGTAGACGGTCAGGACGGACGTCCCGGCCGCTATGTCGTGCAATGCGCGGCGCTGGTTGTTCGAGAACACCCACCATAAACCGGCGCCCAGCGGAATGATCCCGAGGATATATATCAGGCTTCTTAAGGCCGCCCTGGGCAGGGACGGCGGATGGCCGTCCGCATAAAATACGCGGAGGTCCATGGCCAGCTTTCCGGGCGTCTGCCCCGATGCGGCGGTGAAAATGGTCATATAAAACATAATGGCGACTACCCACACTCCGCCGACCGGCAGCGCCAGAATCCTCAGCATTTCAATGGGCGTGTATTGCCGCCCATCGAGTATCGTGACCACCAGCCTGCCCGCCAAGAGTATCACCACACCCATCGCGGTAAGCAGCAGCCAGTCTATGACAAAGGCCCAGATACGCACGCCGATGCCGGCGGTATCGGGCATCCTCGTAACATGGACGCGGGCATATTTTTCGATCCAATCGGTGCTCAGCTCGGATGAAAACGTGGCCGAATCGTGAGCATAAGATTCCGGGACAATCTTGCCGCCTTCTCGAATCGTCGGCCTTGTGGGAGGTGTGGGGACTCGCGCCCTGGCCTTTTCCACAAAATCCGATGGAGGATACATCGTGTCAATCTGGGGTTTGGGCCGCGAGCCTGAAGAGCCGCTCGCCGCCCTCTTGTAATTATCCGAAGACCAAGTCCCGGACTCTCTCCTAATCTCGCCTCCGTTCTTCCCGGCCTTCGGCTTAAGGGGCTGCGCTTCCTGACCTGTCGGGGGATCTTTTGGCGCCGGAGGAGTTGGTCGCTTCTCTTCCACCGAATCGGGTTTCGAGGTGGATTGGCCAATGGGGTCAGGCTCGGGAGGAATGGGAACGCGCGCATGATCCGGTTCGGGCTTTGGCTCCAACTTCTCGGTCTTTAAGGGTTTTTTATCTTCCTGCGGCTCAACGGCAGATGCGGGAGGGGGAGAGAACAGCGGGCCTGGAGCGGGAGGCGCGGGCGTTTTGGAAGCGCTTACCGCGGGCTGCTCCCTCGAACCGGTGGAATGCTCCCCGCTACCCGGAGGCATAGGTTCCCCACATCTCGGACAAATCTCACTGGCTTCAAAATCCAGCCTGCCGCAATTCGGGCACTTCACAATTAAATCGCCTATTAACCATTTAGTAAATCAGATTTACTAAATGGTCAACCGGAAAGGAATAATTTTTAATTTTTTTGCATTTTTTTCGGGGGGCCTATTGACAACGCTTATATTGTATTGTAATATATGGTCATAAATGCTGGTATGGCACGAAGTAAAATACCCACTACCGTTTACATCACCGAGGAACAGCAGCGTCTTCTCAAGGCGCTGAGCGCACACACAAAAGTGCCGGTGGCGGCGTATATCCGGGAGGGCATTGAGATGGCGCTTAAAAGGCACGAAAAAGAACTCCCCGGCCAACAGCTTACCCTCGTGGAGGAAAAAGAATAATGCCAAACCTCAACAGTGTTCCGGCTTATGTCGCGGCGAGGGAGGAAATCCGGCACATGGTGGATCACCTCGACCTGCTCGACCGCGATTTCCGCTACGACCCGCTCTACGGCATCGCCATGCTCAAGGTAAGCTTCAACCTCCGACCACAAAGATGGCTCGGCTTCGACGATATCCTGAAAAGTACCCTCCGCGAGCTTGAGGTTGACGAGAGCGAGCTGGACCGGTTCGTAAACCAACACCGCCAGGGACTCGAAATGGCCTGCAAAATGATAGGAATATGAAATCTATTTTAGATTTTAGATTTTCGATTTTGGATTTACTAAGAAGGATTAATCCCGACAAATCGGGGTTCAATCCAAAATCTAAAATCTAAAATTTCTCACTCCCCACCGGCTGCTTTCCTCAAGCAAGCCACTTCCACCCAACTCGGGCGTGCTTCCCGCCACAGCACGCCCAATTTTTTTCCCGTTTTTCTATGGCAAAGACCAGGGAAAATTATGAGGTGCCCTAAAAAAATATGTAAACGTCCTATTTCCTCCTTTATTTCACCTTTCAAAATGCGCCTTATAACTTAAACTGACCCTCAGAACCTTTAGGTCTCACAGCCATTTCTTTTTTTTGAAATAGAAAATCATTATCAATGCGACACAGACTGTGATCGCCCAGAAGAACGGGTAGCCCCAGTTCCAACCCAGTTCGGGTATATTTTTGAAGTTCATGCCATAGACGCCGGCGATGAAGGTGAGCGGTATGAAAATTGTGGCGATGATGGTCAGGACTTTCATTATTTCGTTCATTTTATTACTTATGCTGGAGAGGTATATGTCGAGCATTCCGGCGAGCATGTCGCGGTAGGTTTCGATGTTGTCAATCACCTGAATCGTGTGGTCGTATACGTCGCGCAGGTATATCACCGTTGACTGTTGTATTAGGGGCGATTCCCCGCGCTCGAGCGCGCCGATAACCTCGCGCAGCGGCCATACCGATTTGCGAAGGTAGAGCGTCTCCCTCTTCATTGCGTGAATATTCTCGATCGTTTCCCGGCGCGGGTTCGCCACAAGCTCGTCTTCCAAGTCCTCGATTTTTTCGCCGAGCTGTTCAAGAATGACGAAATAATTGTCCACCACGGCGTCAATCAGCGAGTAGCAGAGGTAATCCGCTCCCATTTTCCGGTGCCGTCCTTTGCCATTCCTGATCCTCTTCTTGATGCCGTCGAAAACGTCCCCTTCGTCCTCCTGAAACGAGAGGACAAAATTTCGGCCGAGTACCAGCGAGACCTGCTCGGACTTGACCTTCCCGTTTTCGTGAGTAAGCATTTTGAGAACGATGAACAGGTATTCGCCGTAGTCCTCGAGTTTCGGCCTTTGTTCTGTATTTAAAATATCTTCCAGCAGAAGAGGGTGAAGGCCGAAATCGCGTCCGACCCCCTCGATGACCTCGGTGTTATGGACGCCGTCAACATTGATCCACGTCACTATGGGCTTATCGCGGTACGGAAGGCATGCGCCCGCGCTATCGGCGATCCTCTCCTCGAAATGTTCATCGCTATAATCAATAATGGTGATTTTCACCGGCGCGGTTCGCTCCTCGCCGATATGCACCAGCGTTCCCGGCGGCAATCCGCTTTTAACCGATCGTTTTTTTAATGAGCTTGTGAGCATAGTTTCATCACTTTCACGAAATAAGGAAGGCCCCAATGTCCATGAGTTTATTATATCACGGATTTAGCTTGCGCGGCTACAACACGCAGGGAGGACATTGCGAAAATCGCCGTTAGCGATTAACATTTATTACTAATTATACGCCCGGTCAATCAAGACGGGCTGAATAAAAAACCTTTGAATCAGGAGGAACGCGGTGATCGAAAAACCCGGCGAGGCTCCCCCTTCGAGAATTCGAAATAATCCCGCCCGCAGCCCAAGAAAAGCGTTCGTCATTCCATTTCTCATTTCTTCCGTTGTCTTTTTTATTGTCAGTCTTCCGGCCGGCTTAATGGGCCAGGAGGTTACGATTCAGGACTTGTTGCTGCGCCTGAAGACCGTTGAGCGCGAGCTTGTCCGCATGGTGGGCCTGGCCGAATATAAAATCCCGGCGAAAGTCCCGCTTTGCGGTCACGATGTACCGATAGATCGGCAGGAGGTGCGCGAGGCTCTCGAGCAGGAATTTTACCAGTCGCTGGGCAATCGCGGGATCGTGATGATGTGGGTCAAGCGGTCGGGCAGGTATTTTCCTTACATCGAGAAGCGTCTCAAGGAGCGGGGCATGCCCGACGATTTGAAATATCTGGCCGTCGCCGAAAGCGATCTCAAGCCCTATGCGTACAGCCCGGCGGGGGCGTCGGGGATATGGCAATTTGTCGAGGGCACGGGGCGGCATTTCGGCCTTCGGGTTGACAGCCGCGTTGATGAACGGCGGGATTTCTTGCTCTCCACCGAGGCCGCGCTCGATTTTCTGACACGGTTGAACAGCCAGTTCAACGACTGGCTCCTTGCCATGGCCTCCTACAACGCCGGCCCCGGCCGAATCGCAGACGAGATGGACTCGCAAAAGGTCAAATCGTACTTCGACCTCAATCTGCCGAGGGAAACCGAGCGATACATTTTCAGGATCGCCGCCATTAAAATCATCATGATGAACCCCGAGCAGTTCGGAATTGACCTCACCCCCGAGGAAAAATTTCCGGCCTACGACCTCGAAACCGTAACCGTGACCGTCCCCGTAAAATCCATCTCCCTGAACGACGTCGCCCAGATGGCCGGAACAACGTACAAGAACCTGACCGAAATAAACCTGCATATCAGAACCCCGGCTTTATATCGGGGATCGTATTCCATTCACCTGCCAAAGGGAAGCTTGAAAACATTCAGCGCCGCATGGGACGAAAAATTCAAGACCGAAGTGGAGAGTCAAAAGGCCCCTCCGGCCCCTCCAGCTTCTCCAGCGCCTGCATCCGCAAAACCCAAAAAGGTCTTTTATACGGTCAAGAAAGGCGACACGCTCGCCGGCATCGCCCGCAAATACAATTGCTCGATAGACGACATCCGCAAGTGGAATAAAATGAAAAAGAACACCGCCCTCGAAGCGGGGAAGCGATTGACCATTTACCGTTGATGGAATGCCGTCAAGGAGGGATTCCGAATGGATGAGATGGAAATGAAAAAGGAACTGGCTAACCGGATGAACATATCTCGGATACTGTGGGGAGCTATGTTTGGTTCTGTGTGTATATATCTGGCTTTGGGTTATGCTTTGCCGCGAATGGGAGGATTCAAGCTTCCTCCTTATCCGCCGCCCGATGTGGTCGCTTATGCGTTAATAGCCGTGGGCGCCGCGTCGGCGGGGACGGGGGTTCTTATTGCGCTCGGCGCATTGCCGTTTCCGAAAATTTCGCAGGGCGAACCGCCAGCCGCCGTCATCCAGAAGGTTTTCAGTTTCATGATCGTCTCATGGGCGCTTTGCGAAACGGCGGCGCTGTTGGGATTGGCGCTGTTTTTCCTCGGAGGTTCTTTCAATTATCTGTTCACGCTGTCCATAATAGCCGTTGGCGGGCTGGCTATTGCTTTCCCGAAGGAGGAGAAATACACAGAGGCCCTCAAGAAGGCCGGGGCATAGTGATTTCGTGACTTTTATTCTATGGTGGTTTTGAGGTAGGTGTAGAAGCGTTCTTCGAATGTGGAAAACTCTGTGCCGAAGGTTTTTTGGAAGGCCTGTTTCCATTCCGTGCCCTTTCCAAGCTCCTGGAGCAATTGCCTCACTCCGCCCAGGCCGTATGATTGTATCAGGAATTGGGTGGCGTAATAGCTTTCCACGTAGGCGATTTTCGCCGAGTTCTGGTCGAGGTTGAGGAAGGGTTGGGTGAGTGAGGTGAGCGTCGGGATCTGCTCGCGTTTCAGCTCTTCTATCTTTATCCAGGGGTCTCTCGAGGCGCCGGAGCGCTCCTGCATGATTTCCGCCAATCCCTCGTTCAGCCATATAGGGCAATTGCCGTCTGTGATCCTTCGCACAACGGCATGGGTATATTCGTGAAAGAGCAACCTGCGCAGGTTATCGTCGTTTTTGTTGGGCAAGCCTCCCACCGGTAATCGAATGCGTCCGTCAAATAGACCTCCCGCCCAGTGAGGGGTCCGGGTGATCTCCTGAAACTGCTGCTGAGTGTACAGGATCACCGTCAGCGGGTCGGGCGGATATTGCCCCAGGTCGTAACCTATCGAGCTGTAAGCCCTCTCCAGCTCGTACAGCACGGTATAGCCTGCGTTTCTGTCCTCGATGCCTTCGTATTTCACTATAAAATGGGGCGCCGTGGCCGCGTCCATCTTCTCCTCGACGCCTCTTTCCCGATGTATTTTATCGCGAAGCGCCACCAGATCCTGCCGGTCCGGCCTTCCCTCTATGGCTTTATTGAGGTGACTTTCGGCCTGTTCGAGGTCGTCTCTGAAATAGTAATAGATCAGGCCCAGCAACAGGTGGACGCCCGGGTCCGCCGACCCGAGGCGGAGGGCTTCGTTAAGATAGCTCAGGGCCTTGTCATAATCTTTTTTCGTATAGTAGGCGGAACCGAGCTGTCCAATCACCATGGGATTATCAGGTGTAATCTCATTTGCTTTGTTCAGGCGATCAATTGCGCCCTCCGTATCCCCATTTTGCAGCAACTGTTGGGCGTATGATGTCAGCGCGGAGGATAATGCGCCGGCGGCGTCGCGGTCTCCGGGGTGATCGGCGTAATATTTTTCGAGGCGGGCGAGCGCATCGGTGATTTCGCCCTTTTTAAGAAGCTCGATCGCGTCGGTCAATTCACTAGATGCGCCGGTGGGAACAGACACGGTGACCGCGGGCTGAATAAGCTTTATCTTGATTTCCTCGGTCGCCTTTGCCCGCGCCACCGCTCCTCCGGGGTAAGCGACAGATTGAGGCGTTTTATTTTGTTCATTCGAGGATGTTTTAATTCGTGAAACTGCGATAAATTCATAAATCAATGCCCCCCCAACAGCCGCCGTAACAAACAGCGCCAATACCTTTATCAAATAACCGCTAAAGTCCCACCGTCTCTCCAGCCCCCCGGAAAATACGGGTTTCATGTCAAGGCGAGATTGCGTCCCTTCCGATGGGCGCCTGTAGTCTGGCGGGGCGGCGGGCGTCTCCTCCTGGGGAGGCCTCAATCCGCGCAGCGGCTGCTCCCTTACCTCCGCAATCGGCTCTTCCCTCTGCACAATTATTTCGGGCGTTGGAGCCGCCAGTTTAATCGCTTTCAACTGAACCCTTGCCCCACGGGCCTCGAGCGCGGATCGAATTGTTACGGCGCGGGTCTGATCGTCAACGTCGGCCAGAGCGGCGGGCAATTCGTAAAGCAGCCTTTTGCGGGCCATTTCGTCTTTAAAATCGAGTACTTGGAGGAGGTAATGATCTAGGGCGTCCAGATCGGCGCCCGCCCGGAATCCCATGAGGAATATTCGGTATCGGTCAGCCATGGCGGACTAGCGTGTGGAATAATTGCCCCCGCCGGGGTTTGCGGCATCCGGAGGCGTTTTCGATTTACCCAGAGCGGATGGGGGAAGCGGTGGCCCGGTCTCTCTAACCTGAAAAGTTTCCGGCGGCACAATCGGCTGAATCATTATCACTTCGCCGCCTTGCTCCCTCCCGACGCTTGCCGGAGCAGTTTGAGCGTCGGGTCGGGCCTGTTTAATCGCAGGTATTGCGGAAAAAGCAGGTGCGATAGATTGCGCGGGGGCGGGCCGTTGAAGAAACGACTCCTTATGGCTGCAAGCTCGCGCCACCACCATGAGAACAACAATCATGAGCAGAATTATGCCTCCTGCGGCAACCGCCATGCCTAAATGAGGCGTGTCTCTCCGGAAAAGTGGCTGCCTCGATACAAATTCCTGAGGAAGCGCGCCCTCATCCTCTATCTGCTGAAGATAATTTTCAAACCTGATCAATGCGTCGTTCGGGTCAAGGCCCAGGTGTTTTGAGTAAGCCCGGATAAACCCCTTGACGTAGGCGGTTGTGGGGAGGGCGTCCATCTCGTCGGACTCGAGCGCCTTCAACTGGCTCGGGCTTATCTTCGTGGCGCGGGAAATATCCTCTATGGATATTCCCCTCTGCTCGCGCTCACTCCTCAAGTATCTGCCGAAGCTTTCCATGATTCACTAAAACCTGCTAAATCACCGTTTACTTTTACCTTTGCTTCTAAACGGGCTTTTTGCCTTTACTTTTTTGATCACATCCAATAATTCTATATATGTTCCTTTACCGCCTATCTTGTCCCAGAATTCTTCGCCCATCAGCACTTCCGTTTCAATATCCATAATTTGGCGCGTAAAGGGATGTTTATAATTTTCGCGAGTAATAAAAGGATTATAAGGAAAAGCAAGATAGGCTTGTGGAGCTTCATCACAATGCAAAGCAATAAATGTTAAAATTTTCTTTTTGGTTTCGGCGGCTATGTCAAGATTAGGCAGTGGGCTTTTTAATTCCGAAAAGAAAACACTCTGTTTAAAGTCGCCTATAAAAAGGTCAGCTGTAACAACAACTTCACGCCTGGCGCCTCCTTTAACCCTTAAAACCTCATTAACTTCCTTCGCATGATCAGGCTTACGTTGTTTAACCCTCAATTCTGTAACTATTCTGTCGATTGCATCGGCAACCGCTCCGTCAATTGTTGCTCTGAATTTTTCATCTAGTCGCACATCTTTATAATGCTCGTTTGCAATGATTCGCGCAAGTTTTGGGTAAAGATTCTGCCCCAGGCCGGTCATGATGGAACGCTGTCGTTTAAAAGCGATAATAGCCTCATCACGGAAAAACAAAGATTGAAAAGGATAAGCCTTTTGAAGTTCCTCGATATCGTAATCAACCCTAGTCATACGCGTGACGAATTCCTGCAAAAGGTTAAAAACGTTTTTTCTGGTGTCGGAGTTCAAGTTTTTCGCCTTTTCCTTTTCAAAATTAAAATAGATTCAAAATAATCATTACTGCGCATTCCGGTTCTACGATTAACATGGCGCTCTAATTTCCCATCCAGTGCGAAATTTAGTTTATCATGCAAGTCGTTATAAAGCCCATGTTTATCGTTGGCAATTATGACCAGTTTTGCGTCTTTGGTCAAGTAAGTTTGAAGATGATAAAAAACCTCTAAAATTTGTTCTATATAATTTTTTTGCGCTGTTTTAGAGTTACCTTTGAATGCCGCGCCTATTTCTTGTTCGGCTTGCCACTTCAACCCAAGCAACTCGTAAGCATAACGGTGTTGCTCATGGTAATCAATAATACCCACATAAGGAGGCGATGTCAGTACTAAATCTATTTGCTTTGGAAAATCAACATTCTGGGCATCGCCGTATATTATTTGAGCATCCGCGTCTTTTCTAATCTCGGTGTATTCCTTGATTCGTTTCAATGTATCAAGACTATAACGATTAAGAAACTGAAGGGCATTTTCGGTTGGTTGGCAAATACGGCCATGCTTAAAGCAATTATAAGGTTCCGTCTGCGGCTTCTTCGGCCAATCCAATTCAAAATGAGTAGTTAATCGAGAGGACCTTGCCGCTCGGGATAAAATCACCTTTAGCGCATCCTGATAATGATAGTCACATATAAGCGAGTGATAGCGGAGCAACTGCTGTAAAGCGTTAGGATGAAACCATTTCTTTAGATATTCACTATGATTGTCAGAAAAAGATGATTCGAGGGAAAACAATTCACCTTCCATGTGCATGTTTATCTTTGTTAAAATATCCCGTATTTCTCGCTCTAACAAGCGTATATCGTATTTCGCGGTCTTAACGCGAGATAGAATACAATTAAACTCGGAAATATCACAACCTATTGAATTAATTCCTAACGCGGTCGCCTCCACTAACGTTGTGCCCGACCCGCAAAATGGGTCACAGACCAAACGCGGTTTAAATTTACGCAAAAATATTTCCGCTAATTGAGGAATAAATTTACCAAGATACGGGTGAAGCCTGTGCACATGCTTCGTTCTCACTCGTTCCGGCAGATCCTGTTCGCGCCAGTTAAGATTAAGGGAATTAATATCAGTTTCGGGCGTAACGGAACCAATATCAGTAAATGGAGTTGTAGTATATGTCGGATTGTATGGCAATTCCTTTGCTCCTTCCGATCAAACCTTTATTATGCTCAGACCAAGGAGTCTGTATCTATTTCAATAGAAATATATAGTATAACTGGAAAAGTATGAGAGACATCATTTAATAAAAGCATGTCCTAATGGCATTGAAGCAGGCGGATGTACTCCCCCGCTTTACTTGACAACTCGGGATTCTGTTGAGATTCCTTCATCACGAGGATGAGTTGCTCGCAGGCCTCTTTTTTCTTGCCGGTTTCATTCAGTTTGACCCCCATATAGAGCCTGGCGCGCGCCGCGATAAGCGTAGCGGGGCAAAAATCGAGGACCTTCTGGTAGGCCAGTATCGCATCCTGAGCCTTCCCCGATTTGCCGTATAGCTCGCCCAGGTTCAGGTAAGCGGGGCAGAAGTTGGGGTCAAGCTTCACCGCATTCATCAGATTCTCCTGGGCCCTGGCAACATCCCCCTTTTTCATATATGCAATCCCCATATTTGTATAGACCATCGGGAAATTGGGCTGATAGAAAATGGAACCCAGGCATTTTTCGAACTGCGAAATGGCGTCATCGTAGCGAGCCATCTCCAGATATACATTGCCAAGGTTATTATAGGCCTGTGGGTAAGATTCCCCTTTTTTAAGCTCGATGGCGGTCCTCAGGTACTGTTCGGCCTCTGAATACCGCTTCAGTTGATAATATGTTGATCCGAGAAGAAGGTACGCCTCGGGATTTTTCTTGTCAAGGTCAACGGCCTGGAGCAGCTCCCGCAACGCGGACAGGTAATCGCTCTTGCTGAAATAATCCTGCCCCATCCTGAAATGCAGGTCCGCCTCTTCGGCAGGCTTCACCTTCTTCTTGGCGGCTTCGCCCCGCTCGAAAGAGATCAACATGGAAGCGGCAATAAAAAACGAAATCAAAATTAATCTGATCTTCATCACATTGACCCCTTCATCTCACATGGAAGCGATAAACCTGGCAAGTGGCTCCAGATCATCGGCGATTTTCTCTTCACCGGCCGCTGTGGCCGGAACAGCAACAGGAATGGGTGCGGGCTGAGTCTGAGGCGGCGGGGAAGGAATGGGTGGCGGCGGCGGCGCCACTATTAGAGGCGGAGCTGGCCCGGCCTCTGCTTCGGCGACCTGAGCAATCTCCTCCTCAACTGCCTCGGCGGCAGGTTCAGCATCCATAAACGCATCCGCATCCGGTTCAGCGGCGACTTCGACCGCAGGCGACGGTTCGGCTTCGGCGACAGGCTCGGCCTCAAAGGCGCTTTCGAACGCCTCGTCAACAGGCCCGGTGACCTCCCCGGCTTCCAGCTCCATGCTGATGGCTTCGGGAGCGGCCTCTTCGACGGGGAAGGCCTCTTCAACCGGCTCTGCCTCAACAGGCAGAGCCTGAGGTTCAACATCGAGGTCTAATGCCGGCGGGGCTTCCTCGGCGACGGGCGTTGCCGGTGGCGCCGCTTCCGCTGTGCTCTCCTGGTCGAAAACCTCCTCAAACATATCGCTTTCCAGCTCGACCTCTTCCGCCTCGCCCATCTCAACGGGCGCTTCGTCAACTGCCTCCTCAACCGTCTCTGCAACCGCCTCGCCCTCTTCCTTTATGCTCTCGACCATAACCTCATCAATGCCCGCAACCTGCTCGTCATCTCCCATCTCCTCCGCGACGACTTCCTCAACCTCGGCCTCCTCGGCCGCCTGGGCCGCTTTCAAATGCGAAAGGTCGGGCCTGAAGCAGGAAAGTGTTTCCACGAGTTGTTTCTGCTCTTCCGGGCTTTTCTTGCGGAAATGGAGGCTGTCCATCTGGAAGCCCATGGCCTCGAGAAATTTCAGAGCCTCCCTCTCGACGTTTTTGGCCTTGTCCCTAGACTGAGGGCCTTCGTTCCATTTGTAGAGCACACCCTCGTGAGTCTTTGTCAGGTGAAAAAATACCAGTGTTTCGTAAAGGTTTCCCTGTTTGAACGTGCAGGCGTAAGCGTCGGTCGGTTCCGAAGGCTTCCCGGCCATTGCGATATGGGGCCGGATGGTCGAATTAAGCAGAGTGATGACCTGATCCGGCTTCACATCAATGAAATGGCGTTTTGTGTCCGGCTCAAACATTAAACTCATTATAAATGTATTTTTTCTTAATGTCAAGGAATATGCCCAACGAGGGAATCGGTCTTGTTTATTGGTGGTATCTGGTGAGGCGGGTTTTTGGCTGGATGGCGTCGGTGATATATTTCATCCAGAGTTCCTGTTTTTTGCCGAACATGAACAAGCCTGCCGCTTCGGTCTTTTCGAAGGCGGTGGTTTTCCCGAACTCGGATTCCATGCGCGACCTGACGTCTCTTACATATTCCTTGATCCGCCGGGTTGGGGCGAGCCATTCGGACGCCTGCAGGATGGCGCGATATCGCGAGACTTGCGAACCGAGGAAATCGGCGCGCTCTCTAAGGCTTTTGCGGGGCGAATTTTTAAGGTTCATGCGCCCCTCCAGGTCAACTTCGATGAACCTGACCAGCCCCGGCCCAAGCTCGTGGAAATCGCGCAGAAACGCATCACTCTGGAGCTTCTCGGCCTCCCCCAGCGTAAAATGCGGGTGGGTGTACCACGGCTGCTTGAAGGCATGCATCTCCTCATAAGCAAAGCCGGGGATAATCCTCCCCTCCTCGGACATCCTGTCCCACAGCGCGGTGCCCGGCAGAGGCGAGTAAAAACTGAACTGACTGAAAACCGGTTTCACCGCAATGTGATCCTCTATGTCTTCCCACACGTTTTCCTTTGTATGGCAATCGAGGAGAAGAATCGAGCTGAGAATCGTCTTTATCCCATGACGGCGCAGCCCGGCCACAAGGTCCTTCATGTTGACGGAGCTGTTCTTGCCGTATCCCGCGAACTTGGTTTCCCTGCCGATCCAGATGTTGCAAATGCCCATTTCGGCGAGTTCGGCGGGGTCCCATTGGGCCACAAGGTCTGCCGAGGCAAAGATAAATATGTTATATTGCTTACCGCTTGCCACTATGAGGTCGTGAAGCTCCCTCGTTCTGCGCCTGTCGAGAAGAAAATTATCGTCGCCTATCATGGTAAAGACGTTGCTGCGGTATTTCTTGCCCAGCCGCAGCATTTCGTTAAATATCTGTTCGCCGGTTTTCATGAACCTGATGTGTTTGCGGCCGAAAAAATGGCTTGGCGCGCAGAAATCGCACCCGTACGAGCAGCCCAGCCCCACGATAATATAGGGGTGATAATCCCCCCAGAAAACCGGCACGCCAAGCACCTGGCGCGTCTCAGAGAATGTGTCCGGCTGGCGGAATGAAAAATCCGCGCTCTCGCCAAGCAGATCGCGCATGAACGATATGCCCTCGCCCACACACACGTAATCAACGCCCAGCAATTCGCGAAGGTTCGGAATGCTTGCGCAAAAACCGCCTATCACCACTTTGCTCCCCGGACTTATCTCCCGCGCGTCCATGACCATCCGCTTGACCTTCTGGAAATTGGGCGCTATGGAGCCGATGCCGATGTAATCGTAGCCCTTTGCGACTTCCTTCCGAAACCGCGACCGGGTGGGGAAATCGAGCACAGTGGCGGGCGCTTCTATGTTATTGGCGATGGCATGAAGACCGAAGGAATTAAAATGCGTGCGGATGCTGAAGAGACCCTGGTATTTGGTGATCTGGTTGTGGAACAGCTCGATCTTGGAATCCCGCCTGCTGTACCGGTTATCCACCCCGAAGGGTTTGAACACTGATGTGAGTAAAACGCGAGACATTTTGAGCCGGGCTTTGTAATTTGTCTCCCAATTAGCCGAATTTAAACGATAATCGGCGAATCAGGGGCTTCTGCATATCATGTTAATAAGTTCAGATGTTAAAGTCAACGCACAATCAGCCGCCGAACCTGCAACATATTCGATTGTCCCCTCACCCCCGCCCACTCTCGCTCTGCGAGAGGGGTATGGGGTGAAGGAGAATTTTCAAGTAACCCGCCAATTATGTCGCAGGTCCGGATGCGCAACGGCAATTGCCAACTTTGATAATTTCCGCGATTGGAGTACTCTAAAAGCCATTGGATGATCAAGCCGGATTCCATTTTACAACTAAAAGGATAAAGGGGGCAAATGATGAGATTGCTAAGGATATTGACGCTTGTCTTTATCGGGCTTTTTTCGCCTATTTGGGCAATGGCGTTGCCATCAAGGATCACTGAGGCGGCAGTGTACACCGACCGGGCGCAGGTGACGCGGAAGGCCGCCGTCTCCGTTCAAAAGGGCGAAATTGAGCTTCGCTTCGAGGGATTGCCAGCTTCCCTCGATGATCAGTCGCTTCAAGTCTGGGGCGAAGGCGCCGCGCATGCGACCCTTGAAAGTGTGTCCGCCGAAATGGACCCCCCTCCGGAGGCGCCGGAGGGCAAGATAGGCGAGCTGACCAACAAAATTGAGCAGCTCAAAGACCGCCAGAAACTGCTAACGGAAAAAAGAAAGGCCCTCGACGCGATGATCTGGATGATCCTTTCCGTAAAACCGGAGGCGCCCCGCCCTGAGACAAACCCGTCATGGGGCAGCGTCGTGGAAATGGACGGAATAATCGGCACGATGGTCGCAAGGCTCAAGGCCGCCTACGCCGAGCAGCGCGCCATTGACGCCGAATTGCGGAAAATCGCAAAGGAACTTTCAGCGCTCGAAACGGAGCTGCAAAAAATAAGGAATCCTTCGAGAAATCGCACAAAAAGTGTCGTGGTCAATCTAACAGTCACCCGGCCGGGCGCCATGGAAATCAGCTTTTCCTACATTGTGCCGGGGGCGACGTGGAGACCTCTCTACGACATTCGGGCGCTGCCGGACGAAGGCGAGGTGGAGATCACGAGCAGCGCTGAAATCGTTCAGCGCACCGGCGAGGATTGGACCGACGTGGTACTGTCCGTGAGCACCGCCAAGCCGCAGGTGGGAGGCACGCCGCCCACGGTCGAGCCGATTTACCTAGTCTTCTACTCCCCACCGCCGCCGCCACCCCCACCCATGGCGATGCCGTCTCCCGCGCCGACGCGCGCTTATGCGGCAGAGGAACAGGAATCGGGCGCCGTGGCCCCGATGGAAGCCCCGCCGCCTGAAGAAGCGCCTGCGATCGTCGAAGCGGCTCAGGTGCGCAGCGCAGGCACCGCCGTATTCTTCGAGGTGAAGCAGAAAAGGACGGTCCCATCTGACGGTGAGCCACATCGCGCGCCTCTCGCGGTGGACCGCCTTAAGGCCGAGTTCGGCTACGCATCCTGGCCGGAAGCAAAGCCGTTCGCATTCCTCAGGGCCAAGATCGTCAACTCCACAGGCCATCCCTTCACAACGGGAAACGCCAACGTTTTCGTCGGCCAGAGCTTCATCGGCACGACACAGATTGAGGATTGGGCGGTCACTGAGGAAAGGACAGTCAGCCTGGGCATTGACCAGGGTATCAGAATCGAACGTAAGATGCTTAACAGAGACATGAAAGAAAGCGGATCGAAAAAAAGCATCGCTTACGAATACAAGATCGAGATCAGGAATTTCAAGCAGAAGGCGGTTAAACTCGATCTCTACGACCGCATACCGTCAAGCCGTCAGGGCGACATCGAGGTGAAGGCAACTTCAAGCGAGCCGGAGCCGTTCAAGAAGGAGGAAAACGGCATCATGATGTGGCAAATCAATCTCGAGCCGGGCGCCAAATTCGAGGTCCGATTCTCGTACGTCGTCCGCTTCCCCAAGGAACGCCCCGTCGTAGGGTTGCCATAGGGTGGGATGTGCAGCATGAAAAGAATAATCCTTGCAATAACTATAGTTTTTATTTTCACAATCTCCGGCGCTTTCGCGGCCGAAAAGACGCTTAAATCAGAGATAACCAGCGTGACCGTCTACCCGGACCGCGCGCTTGTGACGCGGGTTGGAACAACAAACCTCGCCTCCGGCATGCACAAGCTCATCATCGAAGACCTCCCGGGCGGCATGGATGACCAGTCGTTGCGCGGCTGGGGGAAAGGCACGGCCAGGGTCAAGCTCCTCGGTCTCAACCTCTCGAGGCAGGACCTCCCACGGCCGTCCGATGCGGAGATAAGAGGCCTTGAGGATAAGATCGAGGCGGTCAATATGCAGCTTGAAGCGGTGGGTCAGGAAAGATTCACGCTCGATTCGGAGAGGGCATTCCTCGATGCTCTCTCGATGAGCTTCGTAACCATGTTCAATCGAGGCGTAATCACTGGCGGCGCCGCAGGATCGAGGCTGAGCGGCGCGAACGACCTCCTCGGGAAACGGCTGAACGCGATAGCATCGAGAAGGGTGGAACTCGACGTTCTCGAAAGGCAAATGAGAAAAAGCCTCGCAGCGCTACAGGAACAGTACAACAAGTTGGTACACCCGGGCCAGACCGAGAAGAAGACGCTTACGGTGGACATCGAATGCCTCTCCGGCGGCTCTTTTTCATTCTCGTTCACCTACATCATGCGTAACGCGGGCTGGGCGCCGTTCTACGATATTCGCGCCGGATCGAACACAGGCAAGGTCGAGATCGTAACGAAAGCCCAAGTGATGCAGCGCACCGGAGAGGACTGGGACAAGGTCGAGATCACGTTGTCAACGGCGACCCCCCAGGTGGGAGGCGAAATGCCCGAGCCGACGCCGCTGGTGCTCGACTTCCAATCTCAAATGCCGCCGCCCAGGTCAAGAATGTTAATTGGGGCGGCGACCGCTCCCAAAAAGGCCGAGGCGATGCCGGGGGCGCCGCCGCAGCCTGAAGCCCAGCCCATGACAACCGCCGCCGCCGAGATGATCGCAGGCGAAACGGCTGTCGAGTTCAGGGTCAAGACTCCACGATCCATAGCCTCGGACGGAAAACCGAACATCGTCCCAATCGGCTCGGACACCTTCGACGGGGCGCTCAGCTACATGGCCGTGCCCATCGAGAGCGCCTATGCGTATCTGAAAGCCAAGGTTAAAAACACAACAGATAAATCCTTTCTCCCGGGCCGCGCAAACGTCTTCCTCGCGGGGAGGTTTGTCGGAAAGGCGAACCTGCCGCGATGGGCGCCGGGCGAGGAGATTGACGTACCCCTCGGCATTGACGAAGGCATAACGATCACCCGCAAGCTGCTTAAAAAAAAGACCGACACGTTGTTGGGCAAGACCACCGTGGCGTATGAGTGGAGGATCGTGGTCACAAACAACCTGGGCCGCGCAACCCCCCTGAAATTGTACGAACCCATCCCGCAAAGCCGCCACAAGGATATTGACGTTAAAATCTCAACAATGGAACCGGAGCCGACTGAGGTCGAGGAAGGCGGGAAGGCCAGGTGGGATTTGAACCTGACCCCAGGCGCCAAGATCACGATAAATGTGTCGTATAAGATCAAATGTCCGGCCGGTAGACAGGTTGAAAACATGCCGTAGGCGGGCGGGCTTCGCCGTTGCGGTTATGCTATGCCTCGGCGGGCGGCGCACGTCTGATGCGCCGCTCGCGCGGTTGAAGGCGCCGAAATAATATGAAAATCCTCGTGATAAACACCGGCAGTTCTTCCATAAAATACCAACTGTTCGATCTCGCGGACAATAAGGTCCTCGCAAAGGGCCTTCTCGAGAAGATCGGGGAATCCACGAGCCTTTTCACACAACAGACGCCCAAAAACAGGTCAACGTTTGAAAAAAAGGTGGCGGATCATAAAATCGGCATGAAGATAATTGTTGATATGCTTACAGACAGCAAGAACGGCGCAATCCGTGATCCGTCGGAGATAACCGCCGTCGGCCATCGCGTGGTTCACGGGGGCGAGTCGTTCAAGAAGCCCGCGCTGATCAACGACGACGTGATCCGCGCCATCATGGAAAATACGCCGCTCGCCCCTCTGCACAATCCCGCGAACCTCGTTGGGATAGAGGTGTCGCGCGAATTTTTTCCCAATATCCCGCACGTCGCCGTTTTCGATACTGCGTTTCACCAGACCATCCCGCCGAAAGCCTTTCATTACGGTCTCCCATACGAATACTATAAGAAGCACCGTATCCGCCGCTACGGTTTTCACGGCACATCCCATTATTTTGTGGCGAAGGAAGCGGCCAGAATTCTGAAAAGGCCCCTCGGCGAATTGAACCTGATCACGATCCACCTCGGAAACGGATCGAGCATCACGGCGATAGAAAAAGGCGAGAGCGTTGACACGTCCATGGGAATGACACCGCTCGAAGGGCTTCTCATGGGGACCCGCTCCGGAGACCTTGACCCCGCCGTCTGGTTCTATCTCGCCGAGTACTTCAGCATGTCCGTCGCAGAAATAGAATCGCTTCTAAACAGGCAGAGCGGCCTGAAAGGCATCTGCGGCACCAATGATATGCGCGAAATATTACAAAATAAAAAACGGGGCGACCCTCTCGCGGCGCTCGCCCTCGATATCTACGCATACCGCATCAGGAAATACATCGGCTCATACCTCGCGGTTCTCGGATACGCCGACGCGATCGTGTTCACCGCGGGCATCGGGGAGAATGTCCCCGAAGTACGCGCAGAGGCGTGTCGCGGCCTCGATCGCCTGGGAATATCGCTCGATGAGGAGAAAAATTCCCTGCAAGACAATTTGCGGAGGGAGATTCAAAAGGATGGGAGCGCGGCTAAGATTCTGGTGGTTCCCACGGATGAAGAGCTTGAGATCGCGTTGCAGACGATGGAAGTGGTGCGGGCCGCGCCATGAAACGCGCTTGCGGATATGATTTTTCAGGCTAAATTCGGATAAATCCCGCCGGAACGGCGACCAGCGGCGGCTGCCCGGTTGGGATAATTCAGTGAAAAAGAGTGTTACGACATGAAAAAGAATTTTGTGCTCGATACGAACGTTCTCCTCAACGATCCCCACGCGATCCTCAAGTTCGCAGACAACAATATTGTTATCCCAATAACAGTTATTGAGGAGCTGGACAATTTCAAGCGCGACCCCAGCACGCTCGGCCGGAACGCGCGCGAGGTGGTGCGCCTCATGGACACCTTCCGCGACAAGGGGAACCTTTCAAAAGGCGTTCCGCTCGAAGGCGGCGGGACGTTGCGGGTCGTCACCGACCTCGGCAAGGAGCCGCCGGTCCCTTTCCCCACCCTCGGCAAGACGGCGGACAGCATGATACTCGGCGCCGCGCTGCTCATAAAAAAGCGCGAGGAGCTGCCGGTGGTCTTCGTCACAAGGGACATAAACCTGCGCATTCGCGCCGACGCCGTCGGCCTCAACGCCGTAACCTACGAGGAGGAAAATTCCGTCCCCATCGAGGAGATGTATTCCGGGAAGACCCAGATAGAATTGCCCGCGGAAAAAATCAAAGCGTTTGAGGACAACGGCCAGATAGACGGGAGGGAATTCAAGCTGCTGCCCAACCAGTGCGTGGTCTTCATTGATAAAAGTAAGCCGGATCACATTGCGCTCGGCAGGTACCATGCTTCGGAGGGGAAGGTGAAAGCGCTTGAAAATGCGGACACCGACATGTGGGGCATCAGGGCGCGGAACGAGGAGCAGAGGTTTTCAGCCGACCTCCTTCTCGACGATTCCGTTCAGGTGGTCACGCTCGCCGGGAAGGCCGGCACGGGTAAAACGCTGCTCGCCGTCGCAGCCGGCATAAAAAAGGTGCTCGATGACAACAAGTACACCAAGCTGGTCGTGGCGCGGCCCATCCTGCCCATGGGCAAGGACCTCGGCTTCCTGCCCGGCGAGATCGGCGAAAAGATCAGGCCGTGGATGCAGCCGGTTTTCGATAACCTCGAATTGATCCTGAGCGCGCGGAGAGGGTACGGCGCGGATGAAAGGGAAAGCCGCAAACCCCGCAAACTGGACAAAGCCGACAAGGGCGTCAAACCGTTGAGCATGGGCGTGCGCCAGCTCATGGAAATGGGCGTACTCGAAGTCGAGGCGCTTACATACATCAGGGGGAGAAGCATGCCGCGACTATTCCTCGTCATTGATGAGGCGCAAAACCTTACCCACCACGAGGTCAAGACCGTCATCACGCGCGCCGGCGAGGGCACCAAGGTGGTCCTCACCGGCGACCTCTATCAGATTGACAGCCCGTTCCTCGATTCGTCCACCAGCGGCCTGGCCGTTGCGGTCGAGCGGCTGAAGGGCGAGGAGATTTCCGGCCACGTGACGCTCTTCAAAGGCGAACGCTCTCCGCTGGCCGAGCTGGCAAGCAATAAATTGTGACATGTGTTGGTGATAAAGTGGCACGGCTTGCTCATCAAGCCGTGTCACTCATACGTGAAAAATAAGGTGGCACGGCTTGCTCGTCAAGCCGTGTCACTCATACATGGAAGAGGAGAAGAAATATGAAATTCGATATTGACGATCTATTAATGTCAAATAAAGTACCTTCCCAGGATGAGCTTCTCCCCGCGGACTTCCGAAAAAAGTTCAATCTGGGGCAGGTTCACCAGCTGGGTCTCGCGGTTCCTAGCGTGCTCGAGGCCGCGCTGCGACTCGAGAGCGCCGGTCTTGGCCCGTTCTTCATCGCCGAGGACGATCTGAGCTTTTGGGTGGAGCGCGGAGAGAACAAATATTTTCACGGCAAGATGGGCGTTGCGATGCTGGGGGGCTATGAGCTGGAGCTTCTCGAAGCCGGCGTCGGCTCGAATTTTTATTCCCAGAAATTCCGCCCCGACGGCAGGATAGCCCTTCACCACGTCGGATTCCTCGACCATTGCATCGAAGAGCGAACGAAGGAACTGAACGACGGCGGCATAGAGACATACGTCCGGGGCCGCATCAAGCTTGCGCCTCTCACAATTGACTTCGCTTACCTGGACGCGAGAAAAGAAACCGGGCTTGTCGTCGAATTCATAGACTACCGGCTTTTGGGCCGCCCCACCAAACCCGCCGCGCCCCTCATGGATTTAGCGGCAAAAGCAATGAAACTCGTTGGCATGAGACAGATTCGCTTAGGTCGGAAAACAAACTAATTTTATTTGGGGAATTATATTTTTAGCAAAGCAACTCAAAATTCCCAAGCAGATCAATAGGCTAAGAGAGAGGTAGAAGAAAATGGTTAGCCAACGTCATCGTGAAGAAACAATTAACACTCAGCTTGCCTTAATGATTTCGAAGCTCGGTGTCAAGGCGGACGCTGAAACGATTTTGGTGCATGGAAAAGAACGGCCTGATGTTCTCTTTGATCTGCGCGGATTACGTTTTGCAATTGAAGCAAAATATGACGATCATCCAAATGCTCGTAAGGTTGTTCTCAACGATGCGCGGGGTCGAGTGCAACGAAGAGTGGCACATATTGCCGCCGCTGTCTTGTATCCAGGCAGTTTGAGAAAAGTTCCGACTTCGGAATTAGCGGAACGATTGGAAACTTCTTCATTAGCTTACCGTATTATCTCTGAAACAGGAGAGTCGGAATGGTTTGATGGTTCACCGATATTCCTTATGGATGCCTTGCGTCGTGCGCAAGAAGCGATGGCGCAAGACGATATTGTTGCACAAACCGCCAAATCGCTCTTAACCATTCACAAGCTGAAACGATACGCACAGGGGCAGGGGTATCCCAAATAACCAACGCCGTTTTGCCGGAACTCGACTTATGCGTGATGAATCCGCCATTCGTGAGGAACGTTTTTGGAAATCTGTTGTTTGGCTCATTACCAGATGAGCGCGGAAAACTCAAAGACGAGTTAAAAAAACGCGTAAAAAAAATAGAAGCCAGCATAACAGCCGGACTGGGCGCGGTTTTTGTCGCCTTAGCTGATAAACACCTTAAATCGGATGGTAGGATAGCGTTCGTTTTGCCGATTGCGCTGACAACTGGCGAGGCATGGAGCAAAACACGTGCGTTAATCTCTCGCCGTTATCACCTTGAAACCGTTATCGCAAGTCATGACTCTGAGTACCCGAACTTCTCTGAAAATACAAGCCTTTCGGAAATTCTATTTATTGCCCGACGCACAAACGCCAAGGAAAAACACGGCAATACAATATATATCAATCTCTGGAGGAATCCTCGCTCTATCCATGAAGCGCTCGATCTCGCGGCGAGAATTGTTGCTTCAAAACCGGTTGACATCTCCGAAACAGGGTCTGGGACAATTAGCGCCGAGCGCGGCAAACTTGCGGAAATTGTCTCGATGTCCGCTCCTATTGAAGAGGAAAACTGGACTGGCGCTTTATTTGCTCAAACCGAATTATTGAGAGCATATAAGGGACTTGAAAAAGGGTTATTAAGGATACCCGGTATTTTAAAGCCGCAAAATATTCCCTTATGCCGCTTAGATGAACTCGCGGATATCGGGCCGGATTACGCCCGTGTAAAAGAAGGATTCGATGTTTCATTGACCGATTGGTCGGCTTACCCCGGTTTTTGGAAGCACAATTCAGAAATTGTTCGCACAATCCAACAGAAAAAAATTGCTGGCTCATTCCTCGCAAGGATTCGCCTCGCGGGCCAAATTACGGAGCACATCTGTGGGAACGGGCTGGCAGTATTTTGGTTGTTTCCAGACTGCGAACCAACACTCATAGGCTTTTGGCGGTCGGACTTGATGAGCCTGTCCTTGGTAGCACGTGGTGGGCGTTAAAAGGAAAGACACTGAATCCGAAACAACGCAAGTCACTATTATTGTGGCTAAATAGTTCATTGTCCCTTCTTCTATATTATGGGAAGAGAGCTATAACCCAAGGCGCTTGGATGCAAATGAAACAACCTGCTTGGGCGTCGATGCCAGTTCTTGATGTTCGTGTTTTATCCAAGTCCCAAGTCAGCGATCTTGCATCCTCTTACAACTGTCTTGCGAGTGAGGATTTGCAGGCGCTCGCAAAGTTGGACACTGACAGAACCCGTATCGCCATTGATGATGCTATTTGTACTGCTTTTAAATTGCCTGATCTCAAAATGTTGCGCGAATTAGTTGCAAGAGAACCTGGGTTGACTGGGAAGCCAATTATTTCGCAAAATGGCGCGCTGGAAGAAGGCTAAAGATATAGTGGTTCAAGGCGGGTGGAGCGATTTTTAATTGGCTATTGGATGTTTTCCTGCACTATGAGCTGATGCAGTCATTGGCCCGCCGAGTGGTTGACCGATGGATGCTAAAGCTCATCAAAGGGTGGCTCAAAGCTCCGGTCGAGGAGCGGGACGAGAAGGGAAATCGGCGCAAGACAGGTGGTAAGGAAAATAAATGCGGGACACCGCAAGGCGGAGTAATCAGCCCGCTGCTTGCCAATATATACATGCGCCGATACCTTCGCGCGTGGCGAGCCAGAGGGAAGGGAGAGCAGTATCAAGCCGTCATCATAAACTGCGCCGATGACTTTGTGATCCTCAGTCGTGGATATGCGGCTGAGGCGCTGGAATGGACACGGTGTGTGATGGGCAAGATAGGATTGACCCTCAATGAGACCAAGACGCGCATTCTAGACGCCAGTCGAGACTCATTCGACTTCCTTGGGTACACGTTTGGCCCGGAGCGCCATCGGAAGTATGGACATTGGTATTTGTCAGCAAAGCCGTCGAAGAAGAGTATCAAGCGAGTGAAAGGAAAAGTGCGCTCGATGCTGCACCCTGGCAACAAGGACAAATGGCCCGCCGTGCGAGAACGTCTGAACCGGGTGCTTAAAGGATGGAGTAACTACTTCAGCTACGGCACAAGGCTCATGGCGTACCGAGCGGTGGACAATTGCGTCGGAAAACAAGTGCGGCACTTCCTCAAGAGGCGCCATAAGGTACAATCGCGAGGTACCCGCCAATATCCTGATGAGGTAATATTTGGCGAAATGGGTGTTACGCGACTGAGAAGCATCCATATTGGCGCGACCGCGTGAGCTTTTCGTGAAACCAGACTGATTAATGCTTTGCAAAAAGCATGGGATGCGCTAAAATATCCTTGCAGTGAAGGGGACGTGTTATCAATGCGGCGGCGAGTTGTCACCGCTTGAACCTGTATCGCGTGGCGAGTTATGCCCCAATTGTGGTTCTTACGCGCGGTGTTGTATGAACTGCGAATTTCATGATGATGGATATCACAACGAGTGCTGTGAGCCTCAAAGTGAAGCTGTTTCAGATCGAAGGTCGGGAAATTTCTGCGATTTCTTTCGGCTTATTCGCCATGCAAGACAAGGTGATTCCGCCGCCGGCGCCAAAGACGCCCGAAATCGCTTCGATTCACTCTTTGCAAAGAAGAACAGATGAAGATTTATCGTAAGAAAATCGGCCCTATCTCCGAAGAGATCGTGGGGACTCTTGTCCGCGACGAAGACATCGAGATACTCGGCTCGCTCCACAACACCGTGATAAAGGACATTGGCGGCTTTATCGAGGAATACGTCAAGGCGGAACATGCCTTGTCTGACGACGCAAAGGCGCTCATGGAACAAAAGGGCCTCCCAGCAGACCAGCTTTCCAAGATTAAAACCATCCGCGCGAAGGAAAAAGATTTTCCTCTAGGCGACGAAGCTCTCGAGTTTCTGGCGGATAAAATAATTCGTTACTTCATGACCGAGGAAGCCATTGATGAAGTGTACAGCGATGACCAGACCATTCGCAAGAAAATATTTGATATCTTTCGCCGCCATCTCGCGATTGAGGACGATCTGGACCGCGAGGTCCGCGCCCGCCTTAAAAATATCCCGGAGAACAGCCTCATTTTCAAGATTGAATATGAAAAGGTGCTAATGGAAATCAAGCGGAAGCGCGGACTGATATCCTGATCCTTCCCATCCGGACGTTTGTTTAATGCTTTGTTCGTGTATTGGGCTGCCTGACTTACAATGGAAGCCTGAAAACTGAAATATTTTTTATGTTTTTATCATTTTTCCCCTCAAAGGGCGCTTGACTTCTCCCTTGCAACTTCTATAATCAGCTTGGCCTATGAGTCTGAGTAAGACTATAGCGCATTGTATTTAGTGATAGACCTGGTTTTTCCGGTCTTTGTGAGCGGGTGTGAAGAAAACAATCCGGCTCTATATTCTGTAAAAAAATACGATTGAAGAAGGAGGAAGAAATGGCTAAAGCGATTACGCCTAGTATGAGCGACGACGAGGTGAGGGCGATAGTTGACACGCTGGACATCAACGACCAGAACGCGACCAGAGAGGTCATGAAGGACGCCTCGCCCAGGCAGGTGTTCATGGTGGTCATGCCGCACGGATTCAAAAAGCAGCCTGACATCGCGGCGAAAATGGAGGGCATCGAGGGAACAGTGCTGTGGGTCATCGAGGGAGAGGGTGGAGGCAGCTTCGCCATGAGCTTCGGCGGCGGGAACCTTCAGGTCAAGGAGGGCGAGGTGGCCGATGCTCGCGCCACCGTGACGCTAAGCGTGGACACATGGAAGAAAATCGCCGCGGGCGAAACAAATCCCCCCATGGCTTTCATGCAGGGCATGATGAGAGTCACCGGCGACATGGGCTTCCTGATCCAGCTTCAAAACGTCATGCCACAGATGTAACAGGACAACCAAACAAAGAACAGGGGGTGTAGGGGAGGCTTGCAAGTTGGCCCCACCCCCCGATTCTCTTGCCACCCGTTAAAGATGGCATAGTGGTAGTGTTTGTACGGGAGGAAATAGATGTTCGCGCTTAACGAAATGCAGAAAATGGTGCAGGATATGATGCGACAGTACTGCACTAAGGAAATCCAGCCTCATGTGGAGAAGATGGAAGACGGAGAAGTATCCTGCTTTGATTTGGCCAGAAAAATGATGAAAATGTTTGGCGGGGAAGCCATGATAAAGCCCGCTCTCGAAAAACTCGCCAAAAAACGCGAGGAGGGCGAAAAGAGCGGAACCGACCTTGCCAAACTCCTCGGCGGCGGAGATGAAGCCGCAGGGGGAATGGGCGATGATCCGATGATCATGGCGATCATGATAAAGGAGGTCAGCCGGGTCAGCCCGGGTATGGCAATGTCGTTTGGCGTCAGTATGGCGCTTGCCGGCGGCGCTGTGGTAAGCAAGGGCACAGCTCGCCAGATTCGTAAATACGGCATTCCACTTATGACGCTCGAAAAAATCGGGGCATGGTGCCTTACCGAGCCGGGGGCCGGATCGGACGCCTTCGGCAGCATGAAAACCGTTGCCAGGGTCAAGGGGGATAAATATTTCCTTAACGGGACAAAGACATTTATCACCAATGGCCCGGTCGCAGATTACTTTATTGTGTATGCGAAAATGGACCGTGGTCAGCCTGCGGAACAGCGCCCTGTGCATACATTCATACTTGAGAAGGGAATGAAGGGCCTGTCAACAGGCAAACCCTTCCACAAAATGGGTATGAAGGATTCCCCGACGTGCGAGGTATTCATGGATGATGTCGAAGTGGGGATTGAAAACCTGGTTGGAGAAACAGAAAGCTCCGAGGGACGCAAGGCAACCAAGGAAAGCCTCGGGAACGAGCGCTCCGGGGTTCCGGCGATGTGTTGGGGCATTATCGAGCGATGCTATGAAGAATGCATCAAATACGCGAGAGAGCGCGTTCAATTCGGCCGCCCCATAGGTGAATTCCAGGCTATTCAGTTGAAAATCTACGAAATGTACATGCACCTCAAAAACGTTGAAAATATCGTTTATCGAACCGCCTGGATGCAGAAAAAAGGCATTCGAGACATTGCCTTTATCAATGCGAGCAAGTGCTACACCAGCCAGGCCGCTGTCCATGTCGCCAATCTGGCAATCCAGATATTCGGCGGATATGGCTACATGCGGGAATATCCGGTCGAAAAGATGTTCCGCGACGCAAAACTGCTCGAATTGGGCGCCGGAACTTCCGACATCAACGCTCTCACCGCAGCGCGGCACGAGTTGCAACTTTAATAAACCGACTACTGGCGACAGGTGACAGATAACATTCTCCAGCCTGTAGCCTGTAGCCTAAGGAGATACCATGATTGAAAAATTAAATCATATAGGCGTTGCCGTTACCGACATTGAGGAATCGATAAAATTCTTCCAGGAAAAGTTCGGAGCGAAGCTGGTCATGCCCAAGACCGAGTTTTCCTGGCAGAAACAATACTCCGCGCTTATCGAGATCGGCAACTTTCAAATAGAATTGATGCAGGGAATGGGAGATGACAGCGTGGTCGGCAAGTTCGTCAAGGAGAAGGGCGAGGGATTGCATCATATTTCCATTTGTGTGGACGACTGGGCCAAGGAGATTGCCGATTACGAGGCCAAGGGCCTGAGGATCATTGGCAAGACCCCCGCCACAAAATTCGGTTTTGTGCATCCAAAATCCAACAAGGGTGTTTTACTCGAGGTAACAGTGGATTTTGCGAAGAAGAAATAGCGGGATATTTTCCCCGCAAAGGCCAGGCGCCTTCCGAAACAAAATCTTGGGGAAATTTCGTATAAACCCATTTTCTCCGAGTCGAGCAGCGGCAAAGGGCTCATGCTTAGAGGGGGTAGTGTGAAAAAGAATCTCTCGATCCGGCTGATCTATCCTGAGGCCCGTCGCTACTCAGGAAACCTCTCGACACACAAAACGCTTGGCTTGGCCACCTCTCACGCAGGGCTTACCATCCTTGCGGAAATACTGCTTCGCAAGGGCCATGACGCGCGCGTTTTTGATGAGCGCATCGCTCCGGCCCCGATGAGCGCGCTTGAATGCGCCGATCTCGTCGGTATTTCAATCCAGACAATGGACGCTCTTCAGGGATACCGCATTGCCGATGCGGTGAGGGAATGCGGCGTGCCGGTGGTCATCGGGGGGGTACATGCGACTTTAAACGCCGCAGAGGCGCTCGCTCACGCGGATTTCGTCGTCCGCAACGAGGGTGAAATAACGATTGTCGAGCTGGTTGACGAAATGCGGAAAAAGAGGCCGGATTTCTCGAAAATACTCGGCGTCTCCTTCCATAAAGACGGCGAGAGCGTTCACAATCCACCACGGCCCTTCATCGAAAACCTTGACACAGTCCCTTACCCCAACTTCAGGCTGATTGACGGCTGGGAACGATTACTGGTAAGCCCTTTCAACTTTTTTGTCTATTTCACTCAGGTTTCCCGTGGTTGCGATTTTCCGTGCAACTTCTGCTCGGTTACCCGCGCCTTCGGCCAGAAATACCGCCATCGCAGCATTGATAGCGTTATCGCCGAGCTGAAAGAGCGTCCTCGACCGAGCCAGGGGCACCTATTCTTCCTGGACGATTCTCTGGCCTGCGACCACGACTATTTCAAGCAATTGCTCGATCGCATGGCGACCGAAGGAATTATTTTCCCTTATGGCTGGCATTCCCAGATGCGGCTCGATGCCGCTCTCGATAAGGAAATGCTCGACCTCATGCAGCGCACCAACTGCATGGCCGTCACCTGCGGCTTCGAATCAATCAACCCGAAGACCCTGAAATACATGAAGAAGGGCCAGACGCCGGGCAGCATCCGCCTGGCCATAAAGAACCTCCACGATCGTGAAATAACGGCTATCGGTTTTTTTGTGTTCGGGTCAGACTTTGACAACGTCGAGACCATCCACGAAACCCTCAATTTCGCCATCGAGGAAAAGATAGACGTGGCCGGCTTCATGCCCATGACGCCCTTCCCGGGCACGGCCTTTTACGAAGACATGGATCGCCAGGGCAGGATTTTCACGAAAAACTGGGAACTCTACGATGTGGAACACGTGGTGTTTCTGCCGAAATTGATGACCACGCTGGAACTCCATGATGAGATTCATAACGCATACAAAGTGTTCTTCGGACTGAAAAACGTCCTGAGAGGATACAGCCGCGTGCTGAAATACTCCCGTCATCTCCCCTGGCTCTCCTATCTTGCTATGGCGCTTTGGCCCACATTAAAGCAGGATGCATTGATCAAGGAAAGGATCGCGAACAGGAGATACCGGCAGGCGCTTTACGATTACTCGGTGGGAGGGGACAAGAATGCGCTGAAGCGCCTGGATAATCCGGATAGCGATTCGAGGAGGCTGCACGATTTTCTGAATCATCGCTCCGCCCGGAAATACTGGCGCATGGCAAGCAAGGTGCCGGAGTCCATATCGGACGCATGGAGATCAACGGGCGCCAATTGACAAGAAGCAGAAAGTGAAATATGACACAATAATAATCGGCGGCGGCATAGGCGGCGCAGCGGTGGGCGCATTGCTTTCCGCAGCGGGCCAGAAGGTATTTCTCGCCGAAAAAAACAGTGTCATCGGCGGCCGATGCGCATCCTACCAGCGGGACGGATTCGTAATAGATGTGGGAGTGCATCTTTTCGGCCTGGGAGAGAGCGGCCCACTCGGGGAGGTCTGCCGGAGGGCCGGGGAGCCGGACGCCATCGAGTGGATATTGGCCCGGAATCCGCGCGTCGCAGTGCATTTTCGCGGCGTCACCAGGCCGATGGCGCGCGAAACGATAATGGAAAATGTGGACAAGAAGGAACTGGGCAATCTAGGGAAGATGTTTTTCGAGGTTTCGCGCCTCAAAGATTCCGATCTCGACCCGCTGTGGTATACCCCGCTGAAAACGTGGATTTCTCGCTTTACAAACGACCCGGCCGTGCACAGGCTGTTCGCTATGTTATGCGGCATATATTTCTGCATCACGCCTGAAGAGGCAAGCGCCGCGGAATTCATAAAAAGCTTCAGAGACCTGGGAATCGCAAAAAGCTCCGGCTACCCCAAGGGAGGCTGCGTCGCCATACCGAAGGCTTATCAGAGAATCATCGAAAAAATCGGCGGAGGGGTGCGACTCGGCTTGCCGGTTGAAAAAATAATTGTTGAAAATGGCGCTGCGAAAGGCATAATCGCGGGAGGAAAAAAATTAGAGGCCGATAGGGTCATTTCAAACGCCGATATTAAATTTACAATCAACAATCTCGCGGGACAGGAGCATTTCCCGGCCGATTATGTGAGAAGAGTGAACGGGCTGACATATACGGCGCACGTGCTTGCTCTCAAGGTCGCGCTTGACAGCGTCATTACCGATCAGAAAATGATAATGGTTGCGCCCAACGTAAGCGAGGATAAAATGGCGGAGTTGGAGCGGCAATATTTGAAAGGTGAAATGCCCGAGGCGGCGGGAGGCATGATAAACTCGCCGACGAATTTCGATCCGAACCTTGCGCCGCCGGGCAGACAATTGATATTTTTCGGCGCCAAGTGCGGCCGGCGCCAGGATTGGAAAATCTGGGAAAAACTCTGCATGGACGGGTTGAAGCAAGTGTTCCCTCGAATCGAGGATCACATTCTATGGACGGCGCTCGATTCTCCGGATGTAGTCGAGAAATACGCGGGAGAGGAAGGCAATGTTATCGGCGTCGGTCAGACGGTGGATCAGATACATGAGAGGCGTCCGAAGCATGAGACGCCCGTGAAAAACCTTTACTTGTGCGGCGCTGAAGCGGGTGGGCACGGCATCGGCACAGAGCTGGCCGCCAGCTCAGCCATCGAATTGGCTGACAAGCTGCTTGGACGCAACATAAGGCAGTAGGCTTTAGATTTTTACTTGTTAAATGTTAATTTCGTTCCTTACATTTCGGAAATATACCCCCGGACTGAAGTCCGGGGCTTGCAACCCGATTGTGAAACTCCCCGGCTTAAAAGCCGGGGTTTCCATACGCCCGGAAACCCCGCACTTTAGTGCGGGGAGTTTCACAAACTTCTTTAAGCCCCGGACTTTAGTCCGGGGAATGGCGCTGTGAAAGGCGCCATTGTCTGTAAATAAAAATTTCAAATGTCTTTGGTAAGGCCTTCGGCCAAAGGCCAAAGACCAAAAACCAATTGGGAATTATGAAAATGAAGAACAAGGCATTTGTAATTCTGACGGTGTGGTTCTCGGGGTTTTGCCTGGCCTTAGCGCTAAGTCTAGCGCCAGGGCGACCGCGCGCATCCGACGGCTCCTCAACTCAAAAAAATCTTGCCAGAAAATACGATATTATCAACATCAAAGGTGAATTTCTACCACCTTACAACGGGGCGCCGATCGAGCAGCTGGCCCTGCTCGCCTATCATAATGGCTCACTTTCGCCGGTACCGTTTCAGGTTGACGAAAGGGACCGAAAGGGCCGCTACGTCATGACTCATGGAAAGACGGCAGGCCATGACGAGGACAATGGCGCCCTCGATGGGAACGACGAGCTTATCTTTTGCGCGACGGACACCGGAGACCGCCTGCCGGCAGGGGAGCGCGCAACGAGGATCGAAATTGAGGTGACAGACCCCCGTTACCCAGACAGGCACGGATGGGTTTACCTCGCGTGGTACAAGAGCGACAAGCCGCCGCGCTCCAGCGTTGATTACGTTGATTATGACCCGCGTTCGGAGCGCATCATCTCTAAAAATTACATCCTCGGCTACCGCAAGGGATATATGTTCTACAACGACCTTATTTATCCTGTAGGGGCCGGCGGCAATGGCAGGGATTTTTTTGACCGGATCAAATTCCGGACCCGGATTGAATTCCTGGGCGGCAAGGTGGCGCTAGTGCGCAACGAAGACGCCATCAAGGCGGAGGTGCAGGGCTGGATAGACGGACCGGTCAGGGTCGTCCAGTCCACAATAAACTACATCAAGATTTTCGACATGTTGCCGTCCGTCTCTTTCAACAGCTTAAGCGAATATTATCCTTACATCCAAACCTCGCCCATAACGGTAAGATTCCCATTCGAGCTTGGAACCGTCGTTAAAACACTTGGCATAAAAAGCATGATTGCCGACGTATACGGCGACATGCCGGGCATGGTGGGGGCCATTGGCTACACAAATTTATCGCCGACAGGATACGTATATACAGGACATGCGCAACAATCGGTGTTGGACAAAATGCCGAAATTGGGCCTCGTGTGGGGTTTCGCCACCAAAAAAGGCGTCGGCACATGGTTTCCACGTCTTATATTTCCCGACACGATGTATCAATTCAACAGCTTCTACATCAGCGATAATGAATCCTTGCAAAATCCACCCGATGACGTGCCGGGAGAGATAGGCGCCGGCGTAAGGCTGGACATTCGCAAATTTCCTCCGATGGTCCTCCAAATGATGAGCAAGGAAAGCTTCATGCTGAAATTCGAAACATACTTTGCGCCGCCCGGCCTGACCCCCGAAAGCGCAGCCGAATGGCTCGACATCCAGGATTACCCCCTGCTGTGGGATGTAAATGTCGGCGGGTCGGTTGAAAATGCGGGGCACGCTTGCAAAATACGCACTGCTCCACCATGGAATACGGGACAAGATGGCGTTATAACGGATGCCAGAAACAGGAAGATAGCTCTAAAGGGAATAGCCTTTTTTATTGGCGGCCCGGAAGTGGACCCGCGGCAGTATTATCCCGGCGAGAATGTGGCCAATGGGTCTTTCCATCTTTGCAAATTGGCAAATTTAAAAAGCATCACGAATCACATTGTCGAGTTTGATCCATACACCAAAACCAAAATGGCCATGTTCAGCAAAGTAACTATGACAAACGGTTCCACCATGGACATGATGACTTGCAGAGCTTGCGGATGGGCCGGTGTGGATGAAGAAGGGCGAGTTATGTATTTGTCCAGCGCCCAGATTCAAAGGATAGATTTCAATAGGCCTTAGGCTGTAGGCGTTAGGCTTTAGGCATTCGGAAGACATCGAATTATGAAGTTAGGAATACATTCTTTTCATAATCCATAATTCATAATTACCTAAAGCCTTCAAAGCACATTCGAGACAAAGGGTTTAAACCCCTTGTCTTTCCTTTATAGTAAGCACTCTCCTTCAATTGAAAATCTAAAATCGAAAATTCTCCCTGATTTGCCTATTGCTAAAAAATATATTTCGTTGTATTATTCAACAGGGGATAGGCCGAAAAACCCCCTTTAACGCCAGTTTCAAGGGAGTAGGCCAAAAAAAGGGAAAAAAGTGTTGAAAAATCGTTATTTTGAGTGAGGATTATGGAAACAGATGCATACATAATGGTGGTTGACGACGAATCAAGTGTGAGAGAGGCGCTTTCAAATTGGATGCGCCAGTTGGGATTCAAGGTTACCACCCTTGAAAACGGTGAAGCTGCCCTGAAGCTATATAATGAACGCCAATGGAACACGGTGTTTCTCGACATGACGATGCCTGGAATTTCAGGGCTGGAGGTCATGGCCAAGATGCGGGAACAGAATCCGAGCATCCCCGTGATATTGCTTGCCGATTCGGGAAACGTGGCCAAGGCTGTAAAGGCGCTGGACAACGGCGCCTCCGATTACATGGTCAAGCCGCTGACAATGGAGGAAGTATCACACTTTGTCAGGCGAGTTCTGGCGTTTCAGGAGCTTGAGCAGGAGGTGACGCGCCTTAAACAGCGCATGGACGCCATGTACGAGTTCGATGAGATGATGGGCCGCAGCCCGGCCATGAGGGCCATATTCGAGAAGGTTAATGAGGTGGCGCAGGGGGACGGGTCGGTGCTGATAAGGGGCGAGCCGGGAACGGGCAAGGAATCCATAGCGCGCAGCATACACGCCCGCAGCGCCCGGCGTTACATGCCTTTCGTCATTGCCAGTTTTGGGGCCATCCCGATGGCGCTTTTGGAGAGCGAGCTTTTCGGGCACGAGAAGGGCGCATTTACCGGCGCGGCGTTCACAAAAAAAGGCCGGTTCGAATTGGCGCACAAAGGCACCCTCCTCCTGGACGCCATAGGCCGCATCACCCCGAAAACCCAGCTCGACCTGACCCTCGCCCTCAACGAAAAATCATTCAGGCGGGTCGGCGGCACACAGCTCATCAAGTTCGATGCGCGCCTCATCGCCGCTACGTCCAAAAACCTCGAGTACCTCGTCGAGGCCAAACAATTCCGCGAAGACCTGCTTCAACACCTGAACTCGTCCACCATAATTATACCTCCGCTGCGCGAGCGCATTGACGACATCCCCCTGCTCGCCGAACACTTCCTCCAGAAATACGTCACCAAAACCAACAAGCGCATCCGCAGGTTCAACCCCGCCGCCATGGACCTCCTCCGCGTTTACCCGTGGCCGGGAAACGTTCGCGAGCTGAAAAACGCCGTCGAGCGCTCCGTCATACAGGCCGAAAGCGATGAAATTACCCCCGATGAGCTTCCCTTCACACTCCGCGGCTACCTCGAAAACGCCGCAACCAAGTCCATCAAAGAATGGGAGAAAGTTCACATAAGCAGGGTCCTCAACGAAAACGACTGGAACATCTCCAAGTCCGCAAAAGACCTGAAAATAGACCGCGTCACTCTCTACAACAAGATCAAGAAATACAAAATAGACAGGCCGAAAAAGGCCTGAAGACGTAAAATCAAACAGTGATGAGTGCCGAGTGATGTGCGATGAATTAAGAATGAGGAAAAGAGACCTCTCTTTATCCATCATTCATCGTTCTCTCCTTATTGCGCTGGCTTTTTTGATAATTTGCTCTTTAAGTTACCAGGTTCCCGCATCGGGAGATAATCCGTTCCTCCCTGCTGTGGCGCCGCTTGGCGAGCAAGCTGTGCCACTTGTGATTGGTCAGGCTGCTCCGACGGCGACTCCGGAGGCGATTCTGGAGCCGCATCCCAAGCTGGACCCTGCAATTGAATATGCCGCCGCGGTCGGTCTTGTGGCGCGGGAGCGCTTTTCGGAGGCTTCGGGAAAACTTGAGGCCATCCTGCCAGTTGCGCCGGACCCCGCAATTGCTTTGCGCATAAGGTTTCTCGCTGGATATTGTCGCTATCGGGCCGGCTCGTGGAGCGAGGCCGCCGGTCATTTTGAAAACTACATTAAATCGGGCGGATTGCTTCTGGATTATGCCCGTTATTATCGGGCGCTGAGCCTCAGCCGGAGCGCCGATCCCAAGTCCGCCGTCGGCGCATGGAAACTGTATTTTTCGTCACATCCCAACCCACGCTGGGAGAGAGAAGCGAAGCTTTCTTACGCCGAGGCGCTTCTTGCCGACAAACAACCGAATGCGGCCATGGGGATACTCAAGGCGCTTCTTGCGAAGACAAATCATCCCGATCTGTCCGCGCGCATCATGCTGCTCATGGGTAAATGCCAGGAGGCCCGCGGCGCCCCGGCCGAGGCGAGAAAAACGTACCGCTCAATTTATATCAATTATCCCGGCTCCGGCTCGGCGGGGGAAGCCGCAAAGCGCCTCACT
>Ga0209777_10000813_pt1 | contig 48297 bp, 36 predicted proteins | sample FrelakmetHBP12HB_FD_187147 | JGI IMG/M metagenome (GOLD analysis project Ga0209777, IMG submission 187147) | Freshwater lake sediment microbial communities from the University of Notre Dame, USA, for methane emissions studies -HBP12 HB (SPAdes)... | ecosystem: Environmental > Aquatic >... | reverse complement strand
CGAGAGCGGCTTCGCTTGCATCAGCTAATCCTCCAGTTCTTCACACCAAATCACGCTTTTCCGGCTATTTCCAACCCCCCAAAACTACCCCCAAACCCCGTAAAATCAACTGAAAATGCGTTCTTCAAGTGCGACTAGGGTAGGTCGAAACCCTTGCGGTTTCGATAGCCGCTGCGCCGTCAGGAATCCTGAGGTTGTCCCACAAGCAAGGTCTTGGCAATTAGATGAAGGACTTCTTGTAGAGGCGACCTTCGCGGTCGCCCGCTGACCATCGATTCTGCCCAATGTCCATGCAGATCGCCGTAAGGGCGACCACTACACATTTCATACCATGCCGGGTTTGTATGTCCAAAACGTGATTTTTCAAGCGCCGTCAGGAATCCCTTCCTGACGACCTTGACTACCTTGCTGATTCAGCAGGAAAGGATTCCTGCCGGCGCGCCCAAATAGTTTTTCAACAACCACATGATAGAGGGGTAGCCGCAAAGGCTACCCCCATGACACGCTTGAGTTAATTGAACCTACTTTGGGGACGGCTTTGCCGGTTGCGGGCTGCGCTGGCCGGCGCCGGGATTGTAATCGATGATTGTGTTCCTTTCGATGATCGAACCTGTTGGCGTCAGATCGAAAGCATACCACCAACGACCGACGCCCGTGGTTGGGACATCAAAGCTGCGAATGAGAGACGCTCCCTTATAGAAATCAATATGGGCCCGCGAGACAGTGATATCCGGCGAACCGGAATAATTGTATACAGAGAATTTGCAGGTGTCAATGAGCGTATCGATTGTGATTGTTTCCGGTCCATAGCCGTTGAGATCGTCTACGTCCAGGAAGGCGTATGGTATCGTGTCGAGGCTTCCCTTGTGAGAGAAGTAGATTTCCGTATCGAGGGTCCAGAGATGGAGATCCAGATCGCGTGGTTCCGCACCCCATGTCAAAACCGCCCGATACTGATTGGAATCCGGCAGCGGTGTCATCGGGAGATCGATGCTGACCGTTGGCTCCAAGAGCTGAACAGTGCGCGTGGCCAGAACGTAGCCAGTCTTCGATGCAATCACTGTGTAAGCTCCATAGGGCAACTCGGCGAACGAAAATGCGCCGTCGCCACCGGTTCTTGCAGAGCGTTGAGCCGGCCCGGTGACGCCGACATCAACGCTGTCCAGCGGTTCGCCACTGAAGGCATTGCTCACACTTCCCATAATTGTGCCGTATTCGGAAACCTGCTGAATGCTGATTGTCTGGCCGTCCGCGACAAAAGAGCTACTCCCCAACTCGGCAATCGTACCGACGTTGTCAACCATCCTATCTGCGGACAACGTTAAGTCAGTTACTCCTGCGGTGAGGGCCGTGAACCACAAATCAACTAACGCCGGGGCATTTGCCGGAGTGACATCGTCATTGCCTTGGCGCGACACACCGACATGAAGGCTCGCCGTGAGAACCGTCGCGGTATCCGCCAACTCGCCCCAGGCATTACTCGATGGTCGGATACTGTCGAATCTGATAACCGTCGGATCGAAAGTGACCTGGAAATCCCCGCTGCGAAACTTGGCGATGTTGTACAACTCAAGTCGGCTCCTAAACGGCGAGGCGGTCTGCGTTTGTGTCCAGTAAGGCGACAGCTTCACCATCGGCACGGCAGGCAGAAGTTGCAGCGACACAGTGTTGTCGCGACCGGGTTCGATGGTAACGGTCGTCTGCCCTGAATAAACGACTCGATTTTGAGAATCAAGTGCATGGACTGTGAAGGTGGCCGCGCCGGCATCCAGCTCAAACGACGAGAAGGCAAACTCGCCATCGGCAACGGCCGTTGTGTCACGGTGGATGACTTGATCGTTCTGTACAACTTCCAACGTCACCCTCTGCACGGTTGCCGCCAAAGAAGTCTTAAGCAGCGTGACCGCCACTGCCGTCGGCTGGCGCTCGGGTTTCGTCGGTTTGTTACTGCTACACCCAATCAGAAGGGACACTGCGACCAAGCTAATCAGAGCTGTGAATTTGACTGCTTTCATCATCCTCTACCTCCCCTGCCCCGGTTGATAGGTCAGGACGAATCCCAGTCCGAGACCTGTGAGACCGTATTGCGAATCGATCTTGCCCGTGTAGTACGAGATCATCGAGCTCGCGGAAAATGCATCAGTCAATGCATAACCAACACCGCCTCCAAAGCCGACATAGTTGGACTTGGGCAAGAAACCAAGACTCTCCTTGGCGTAGTCGTTAGCACTCACATTCCCTAGCTCCAGCCTGCCAAGAATTCGCATCTTTTCGGACGCCGGGAAGCGGCCGTTGGCATAGGCAAGAATCTGGTTGCGCCCCGACTTTTGTGCTTCATCGGACAACACCTGCCCGCCTGACGATCTGATCTTCGCCTTGCCGCGCATCAGCACGGTCGTTCCGAGGGTCAGGTCAAATCCATCACTGTATGTCACAGCACCGCTGATAGTCGTGGCTACGCCTGCCTGAAAGACTTCTTTGCCATCGTACTTGTCTTTCGTGTAGTACTTGAGAGTCACGCCCAACGATCCGCCGACCGGGCGGTTGTTGAGGCTGAAGCCAAGTGATCCGAAAATCTCATCGCCGTACTTGTACTCTTTGGTATCCAACTTGAGCGGTCGGTACTTGCCGCGGTGGAGATAGCCACCGCCAACATTCAGGCCAAAACTCCCCCAACTCGGAAGCGCAAACCAATCGACACCGATATCGAGCCCCTGACCGTAGCGACGCACTATGAATTTGCGGGAGACATCGGCCAATTCGGAGGTAAGCTCGTACTGGTCAGCCGTCAACTCTCGTTTACCCGTCGGCAGATTGAAAAACACCGACCCAGCGCCCTTACCTCCCCCGAAGGTGTAAGTGATTCGCAGTCGGGTATCGTTGAGAGACGAAAGACTTTGCTTGAGATTGTTTGCTGTGTTGTTATACTCCAACCGTGACATCGTGTTCGCCACTGTTCCGCTTAGATCAACATGAAGCCGGTCGCTCACTACGCCTGTCGCGTCCAATCCGAACACTCCCTGACCAACCTTCTGATCATTGGGATATTTCCCTTCAATCGCTAGCGCCCCTTGGGCGCCGGTTGTAGGCAGATCAAGTTTCCAGTTTTGATACATGTAGTAAATTGACAACCGGTTCTGCTCTTCGGAATACCCGTTGTTCGCCAAGACCATCAGCAGCGCCATTGCTACAAAAACCATTCTAATAGTCATAACATCCTCCCTATCTCACCGAACCGGTCACTGTCGCCGTTCCGGTTCCTGTGGTTGTAGTCGGAAGATCTTGATGACGAGGGTCGGCATCCGGAGCCTCAATCTCAAATAAATCGTTTCCGATCTTGTCATTGGCTGCTTGCCGTGCTGAAGTGCCCGCTAGTACCACGCCACTGAACCGCTGTAAGTCAACCGAACCAGCTTGCAGCAACTGCGCCTGGCTATGGAATTCCTTCGCCAGACCAAAGGATGGATCAGTGCGCGCCGCTTCGACAAAAAAGGCATCGGCCTTGCCGTAATCACCACGGTCAAACTGGTCCACACCGCGACCAAAGGCGAGAAACGCTGAGTAGGAATCGGTCGGCGACTTCTTGAGTTCACGCCGCGCGCTACCGCTGAGTTTGATGCCCAGACTATCCAGCACCGCCAGCGTCATTTCTCGTTGCACCTTCATAGCTTTGGAAAACTGATCGTCGGCAGCGAATGCCGGACTGTATGAACCAGCACCTGTGTTGATTAGGCCGGTCTGCAGGGAAAGCTTGTCGGCGGCCGGAGAATCGAGATTGGCTGTAACAAGGTGCTGCGCCTTGACGAATTTCCCAAGCCTCGGCCCGGAGTCTTTGGCAACGAAACCTTTTTCGGCGGCTGCCAATTCATCGGTTAGGTATTTCATCTGCAGGCGTTCAACAACTTGCAGTTCTTTCACTGAAGCCAGATCGTACCAGAGCGCGGCCGCCATGCCCTGTGCCAGCGCGCTTGCATTTTCGCCGGCTTTGTTGGGCACATTGAAAGGCAGCACGCCGACGGTTTTTCCCGCCGGAGTCTGACTCGCTAATGATTTCTCATTCTTCACTGCCTCATCGACCTGCTTGCGCATCTGCTCATTTTGCACATATAGCAACCGCCCCTTGATATCTGGCGCCGTTGGGGATTTGCCATTGGCCGCCAGAAACTTGCCGTACAATTCCGTAGCGCCGGCGTAATCTTTTTTCGTTTCAGCGATCATGCCGAGGTACAGTGTGATGGTACCGTCTTTCGGAATACGCACCTGCGCCGCTTTCAGCAACTTCTCAGCCTGATCATAGTTCTGCAGATGATAGTAAACCTGTCCCAACGCACCTTGTACCTGCGGGTTGTCAGGGCGTTCGCGCAACGCTTGCTCATAGTAGGCCAACGCCTGCTGATAGCTTTGGCTTTTGAGCGCTTGATCGCCTTGTCTTACAAAGCTCTGGCTGCAGCCTGCGATAACGGTCAAGATCAGAAGCGCAAACGTCAGGCTGCTCGCTCTGGTTATGCTCATACCTTGTCCTCCTTAAGAGACATGCAACCCGCGATCAGATTTGTTGTGGCAGGGTCCGCGCCGCAAGTGGCTGGCATGCCTCAAAATGACTCTGACTGCAGGTACACTTGGAAATCGATCAATATAACCCAAATCAATCTACTATTAAACGCAACCTTGTCATTTTCTTATGGCAATATTACTCAACGTCATTACCGCTTCGCAACGTCATTCTTGCACGAAAAGAAAATATGGGCTCCAAATGTGTTCTTGCTAACTGCGACTCGAGACAGGCACTGCTTGCGCCTCGAGGTTCACTCCGATCGCGATCTTTTGTCGACCATTCGCGGGCAGCAAAGCCGCCTGTGAATGTCAGTACAGCGCTATGCCGCAATCACTTAGACGCTTCCATGTTGACGTCGTTTGCAACCCACCGGAAACTCCCGCAGATTCTTGTTACCTTCTGACCTTCAAAAGCATCTCTTAGGCAAGTGGGAAAGAACAGCAGTCCATTCTGGCAGCTGGTCGCAAGAGAGCACGAAAACGCCAGAGCATATTGTAGCCGATTGACGGGCAATTCTGGCGATGGAGATGATCTATACCAAGATGCTGTCATCAAAGCGTTCAAGGGTTTCGACGGTCTTAGACAGGTGGATTCTTTCAGGCCGTGGTTATATCAAATCATCAACAACACATACAAGGGTCGTGTTAGAAACCCATGGTGGAAACACGTTTTGTCTCGGCCAACTGAAATCGCGGATCATGACTGGAGTCACGATCCCACTGATCTTTATGAAGCGAGGAGACGTTTGGATTCCGCGCTGTCAGCACTCGGCGTTGATGACCGCATCATCGTTACTCTGGCGGAATTGGAGGGATGGAGGATTTCTGAACTGGCTGAACTTACTTCCAAGACCGAAGGATTCATTAAGATGCGCTTGTATCGAGCTCGAACGAAAATGCGAAAACGGCTGGGCAGCTTGCATCGAAGAACATCAAAACGCACACGCGACAAAGGAACAGTGAATATATGCTGTGCCACCGAGCCCGAAGAAGACTAAACGAGTGTGATTGGCTCCATAGCAATTACAGTCTCGATGACGAGCTAATGGAGCATTTGGGAAAATGCCCCAAGTGCTACAGTCTGGTTCAGGCTGAAGAAGCTTTGCGCGGTGATCTCGGCATTCTTCGAGAGGCGCAACCGGACGGCGATCTGTCATTGGACGCGATCAGGGAAAAGGCGGAGGGTTTGGCACGCGGGGCAGACAGAGTAGAACAGGATGTCAGATCTTTTGCTCATAGACTGGCGGTTGCTCTCATGCCTAACACGCGCTACAAATTCGCCGTGGTAGCAATTGCCGTTCTCGTTGGCTTCCTTGCCGTGGTTCCTTTCAACTTCAAGGAAAAGATCGGTTACGAAATCGCTATCGGTGGCGTCGAGAAAAGCATCGCCTTGGATAACCAGAAGATCACGTCGCTTCTCGGCGCGCTTGGCATGGAGAAAGGCAAGGCGTCCACTCTTCTGGATTCGCTGGGGATGAGCGACATACATCTCTCCGTCGGCGAATGTAGCGAGACCTGCCGTCTGACGATATCCGATTTGAAAACCGAACGAGACGTAAGACTGATGGTGAAGGCAATAATCGAACTGGGTTGCTGCCAGATCGACAATATTGCTCCCATCTTCCGCAGCGAGTCAACAAGCTTACTGCGCCTTGCTGCCAGAAAGCTGCTTTCTTGAAAGTCATCTCGCCTGCCGTCTACGAACGGCGAGTTGCAACGCATGGACCTTATACGGATAGCATAGAAAACCATCGACTTACCAAGACACTCTGAGAGAACGGAGAAAGAGATGAAGAACTCAGCACTAATCATTTTGATCGCAACACTCACGCTTTGTGGCGTCGCACTCGCACAAGAGACCAAGAGCACGAACGCCAAAGTCTTCATTGAGGAGACAAACTTCGACTTCGGATACATCCCCGGTGGCGAGGTCGTCAGCCATTCGTACTTCCTGCACAGTCGGGGCGCGGACTCGCTGAAAATCCTCAAAGTCCAGCCCGGTTGCGGTTGCACCAAAGCCCCTCTCAAGAAAGACGTAGTTGCCGTCGGCGACAGCGCGGAAGTCGAACTGGTATTTACCTCCACCAAGGGAGGCTACGGTTCGATCTCAAAGAACGCCACCGTAACCTGTAATGACAATGATCGCTCGAGCTTTCAGTTGACTTTCAAGGGCAAGACCTACGACTACCCTGATTCGTTGCAACCGTTGACCCTCTCCGATGCAACCATCAAGATCGACGCAAAGGCAAAGTCAAAGGAAGCAAAACTCGTAGTCAGGAACGTTTCCAAAACTAACGTCAAGATGAATCTGGTAAGTCTGCCATCCGACTATCTCAAAATCGATATCCCTGACTCCGAAATCAAACCGGGCAAGGAGAAGGAGATCAAGATACTGGTCAACCCTCTGGTCAATGACGAGGAATTCAAGAAGTCGTTTACATTCGCTGTAAACGATTCCGTCGGCACTCGCTACACAGTTCCGGTGAGTCTCAGTAAAGCGACCGACATGACCCACATTCTGCCCCCGCCGGAGAAAAAGGACGCAGGCGCTCATTGATGCCCGCTCTGTGACGATGCCTAACGAAGTGCCCTGTCCGATGAATCACGCCGGACAGGGCGCTTCTTCATTGGGTCGTCCGGCGACTGCCGGACTCCTCAGAATCACACCCGAGCAGGTCTTTCAGCAGTCCCAAGCTGTGGGTATCGGGTTGTTTGATAATATCGCCGCCGGTCAACTTTCCGCTTGACATATTGGATCAGGAATGTTACAATGAAAATGTAAAGACTGTCGCTTCCGTCAGTCTAATGGGGAAATACACTGGCAGTATAGCCAAAGCGCATCTCTCGCTCAGCATCTTGTCCACTGCGGCCATATCGTCAGCGCGGCCCTCGGATTCAAACATTGGAACAGCCACACGCGGCTTCTTTTTGCTCCTTTGCCCGTCAAAGGTTGGGAGTGGCCGTCGAAGGCTTAGGCATTCCTCTTATGAAGAGTCGACACAGCAGATCAGGCATGAAAGGGGGAACAGGCCACGTCTTATAGTTATTGAAGCAGGAAAACAACAATCGGCATAACCAATTTCAGGAGGTCACAAGGAGATTTTATGCATCAACGTATCGCACACGACAAAGCGATCACAGGTTTCGACACTTTAGTTCGCGCCGACTCGCAGCGCAACTCGGTCCGTGACAAGACGGCGGAGGCAACTGAGGGACGCCCAGGTTTGCGGTCTAACGCCGGACTCAAACTTACACTTCTTTTCTTCTTCGCCCTCGTCTTGCCACTTGCGGCTGTCTCTTTGGCTCAGACTGGCGACGTCACAGTCCAATTTAATGGTGGCGGCGCCGACAACAAGGTGTATATCGGTGAAGAGAACACTCTACAGATTTTCATTAAGAACCCTGGTGGTGCCATCGTGGCCATGAGCCTTGGTTTCGGTTTCAGCAGTGACGTTTCGGGCTTCTACTGGAGGACTCCGTACGGTAATAGGCCAATTCCAGGTCCGTATAGTCCAAGTACGTATGTGCAGGAGTATTATGACGCGGTTAACACATTCATGGATAATGGGCTCTCATTCAACAGATTGTTCCTTCCCGACGCATTCTTGATAGGAGGATCATCAAATTCTTCAACCCCTAGCTACCTACCCGCCCATGCAACGAGCACCTGGCTGTATGACTTAAAGCTGTTTATGCCGGATAACACGGGCAACTATATGGGTGGTTTCCGCATTGACAACGTCTTTGTCCCGCCGGCTGGTGCTTGGATATTCGATCAGGGAGGGGGCATTAATTATCCCCCCACATTTCAGGGAAATGGAAATACATCGTCACAAAATCCCGACGCTCCTCCTGTTTGCTTTGACATTGTCCATCGCGGCGGCTTCGACATCGCATTCTACGGTTGGCCCCGTCGAGTCGGTTCCGACGAGAATGTCTTTTTCACCGGCCCGACCGTAGGAGTTTCTGCATGGAATTGGGATTTCCACGACGGGTCGACGCACGAGACGGTTCCAAATCCGATACATAGCTACAGTTCTACCGGGGTCTATACTGTGTCGCTTGAGGTAACCATTGGTGGCGGCACTCAGACCATCACGCGCACGAACTACATTCAGGTCAATTCGGTCAAGGCTGACTTCACGGCTTCACCCCGCCAAGGGTCGCTGGACGCACATCCCGGCGGTCTGGACGTTACATTCACTGACGCCTCAACTAACGCACCGACAAGCTGGGAGTGGAATTTCGGCGACGGGTCGACGCACGAGATGGTTCAAAATCCTCCGACTCATACCTATACGACCGTGGGGGTCTATAATGTCAGCTTGACCGCCTCAAACCCCGGTTCCTCAGACAAGAAGACTTATCTTGATTGCATTCACTTCTATGACGTTGCCAAGCCAGACTTGGAGGTTTCCTGTTATGGACGCGAATTGGTGAAAAAAGGATTTTACAAATGGCTTCCCATCGTCGTCAGAAACATCGGATGTGCGGTTGCCAGCAACGCAAAACTGACTTTGGATCTGACGGGCCAGCCATTGCTCACGTTTGAAGTAAGTGCACCTTCTCCTAATGAGCCCGGCCCACCGTACCCGGCAATTGTCACCTGGGATCTGCCACCGATGCCCTGGACCCCGCTGCCAATTGGTTCCGCTGATTACTTTCTTGTCACAGCCGGCTTGTATGTTGATCCAGGGGCTCTCACCGGCGCAGTTATACAGACGTCTCCTTTAGTCAGCCCGGCAACCGGAGAAGTGGTCCTAACAAATAACACATTTACGGAACACGAGACGGTCGTTGCTGCTATCGACCCTAATGACAAGAGCGTGCAGCCACGAGGCTGCGGTTCGCGGAGGGCAATCAAGGGGACGGAGCGACTCAACTACCTGATCCAGTTCGAGAACAAGCCGTCTGCCACAGCCAACGCCTTCTATGTGCTGGTTGTGGACACACTTAATCCCAATCTCGATTGGGGCACGCTGCAGGTCGGTCCTTCCAGCAAAGACAACGTTCTCACCTTCGATTTCGACCCGACTTCCGGCGAGATGGTCTGGTTCTTTGACGGTTATGACCTGCCTCCCAACCATAATCCACCTGAGGGGGAGGGATTCGTCACTTTTTCGGTGATGCCTGCGCCCGGCTTACCGGATAATACTGTAATCAGCAATCGCGCCCACATTCGTTTCGATTTTGAAAATTGGCTTTCGGCACCGGCGACAGGACCGCTCCAGTTGAGCATTTCAAACCGCGATCTTAATCACAACGGTATTATTGATGCCTGCGAGTTCATCTGTGGCAACGCTAGCGGCGACGGCATAGTCGATATCTCCGACGTGGTCTATCTCATCGCCTACATCTTCTCAGGTGGTTCGGCACCATCGCCAAAGCTTGCTGGTGACGCCAACTGCGACAGCATAGTCGATATCTCGGATGTTGTGTATTTGATCGCCTATATCTTCTCGGGTGGTCAGGCGCCATGCGCGGGGTGCAAATAGCATGGGCTCAATACATTGGCGCAGAGGGAGGAACAGCCTGCAAGGGTTCCCATTTAGCCAATTCGACGATCAGAAACGTAATCGGCATAGGTGAGACATGATGGTTGAAGCGCTTGCTAAGAGAGCAGCTTGACAAAGGAAGGTAACGAGAATATCCTAAACTCAAGATAAAGACAGTTACGACGGAAGAAGCGCAAGAACTCAGATGGCACATGCCGGTCTCTGTGTTGGTTCGTTGTTTGTTGAACGTTGTTAACTGCGAGATCGTCGCCGGTTGTGACGCGGAAGAAAAGTCAGTGGAAAATCCGCAGGCGATGATCGCTTCTTGCTTGTACAGCTAACCTCAATATCCGAGGAAACTATCGCGCGGTTTCCTCTCAGGGAGGGATTATGAAGTGCTCTTATCTCTTACTGTTAGCATTACTGTTAGTCGGACTCGTCGTTGTTACCGCAGTAACCGAGGTGTTTGCCATTTGCGGCGACGTCGACGGCAATACGGCCGTTAACAGTAGTGACGCCAAATGCATCATAGACTATCTCGGCGCCGGCGGACCCGCTCCCAACTTTGCCGCAGACGCTGACGATTATGATTTGATCACGATCCGTGATGCTGCGTATATCGTGATGTATCTCTATGGGGGCGGAGCCGTTCCGGTTTGCCCCCCCTCTCACAACAGATATACACCCGTTTTCAACGCTGATTTCAACCTCACCTACAGCACTGTTTTCCCGGCAAACGTAACGCAATACTCATTCGACGTCAATTTCCTGAGGAGTTTTGGCAAACCGATTCGCGCTTTCGATTTTCCGCTGCTGATTCGTGTTGACGGTGACGCCCCGTCGAACTTAACTACACTTCCCCATAGCCTTCCCGGACTTGATTTCTTGCGGGTTCAGGTAAATCAAGCCGGTGCTCCGAATGGTTCACTGGTCATCGTCGGAGGCGATTCTGCTTTCACCCTTTCCTCCGGCACAGACGACATCGTTACGATTCAGGTCACAATGCCGACGTCGTCTCCCAATCCTCGAGCGATCACTCTCCAGTGGGTCGATCTTCCTCCACTTCAGGCTGGCGTATCTGCCAACTATTCGATGATCGTTGATCGAGACCTCGATGGCTGGGAACCGGCGCTGAACGGCATTCAGGAGGGTGATGTGGTAGGATTTTATGCTCTTCCCAGAAGAGTGGATGCTGGTATACCGGTCTTTTTCACCGGCGCATCGACGGTAGGAGTTTCTGCTTGGGATTGGGATTTCGGCGAGATGCCCCCTCACGCCAGCGATCAGAACCCAATCCACACGTATAGCTCTACCGGAGTCTATACTGTCACGCTTGTGGCAACCCTTGCAGGTGGCGGCACTCAGACGGTCGTTCGCACCAGCTATATCGAAGTCAATCCAGTCAGGGCTGACTTCACGGCTTCACCCCGCTACGGGTCGCTGGATGTGAATCCCGGCGGTATGTTGGTTCAATTCAGTGATGCATCAGCCAGCGTACCGACAAGCTGGCTCTGGAATTTTGGCGATCCCGCCTCCGGCGTTAACAATACCTCAACGTTGCAGTCGCCCACGCACACTTATGCGAATCAGGGCGTCGACACAGTACAATTGACCGCCTCAAACGCCGGTTCCTCAGATACAAAGATTTATCTTAATTGCATTCGCGTCGATTCTATTGCCACGCCGGACTTGCAGGTTTCCTGTTACGGACCCGAACGGGTGAGAAGAGGATTTCACAAAGAGCTTGACATCGTCGTCACAAACTTCGGATCGGCGGATGCCATTGGCACGACGCTAACTTTGGATCTGTCGCTCTTGCCAGCAGGGGTCACGTTTGAAGGGAGTGTACTTCCTCCCAATGAGAGCGGCCCACCATTCCCGGCAACCGTTACCTGGAATCTGCCAACGATTACCTGGGACCCGACGCAACTTCAATTCGATGATTACCTTGTCAAGGCCGATTTGTATGTTGCCCCATGGGTTCCCATCAACACAGATGTACAGACGATTGCCTCGGTCAGTCCGGCAACCGGAGAAGTGGTCCTAACAAATAACACATTTACGGAACACGAGACGGTCGTTGCTTCTATCGATCCTAATGATAAAAGCGTTCAGCCACCAGGCTGCGGTTCGCAGAGGGCAATCAAAGGGACACAGCGACTCGATTACTTGATCCAGTTTGAGAACAAGGCGTCTGCCACTGCCGCCGCCTACTATGTGCTGGTAGTGGACACACTTGATCCCTATCTCGACTTGGGATCTTTGCAACTTGGTCCGTCCAGCAAGGATAATGTTCTTTCGGTCAGTTTCGATCCGACCACTCGGGAGATAGTCTGGTTCTTTGATGGCTATAACTTGCCTCGCAACGTTATTCCACCTGAGGGGGAGGGATTCGTCACTTTTTCGGTGATGCCTGCGCCCGGCTTACCGGATAATACTGTAATCAGCAATCGCGCCCACATTCGTTTCGATTTTGAAAATTGGCTTTCGGCACCAGAGGCAGGACCGCTGCAGTTGAGCATTTCAAACCGGGATCTTAACCACAACGGTATTATTGATGCCTGCGAGTTCATCTGTGGCGACGCCAATGGCGATCATATCGTAGACATCTCTGATGTGGTGTATCTCATCGCATATATCTTCTCAGGTGGTTCGGCACCATCGCCAAAGCTTGCTGGTGACGCCAACTGCGACAGCATAGTCGATATCTCGGATGTTGTGTATTTGATCGCCTATATCTTCTCGGGTGGTCAGGCGCCATGCGCGGGGTGCAAATAAGCAAGGATGCTGAATGAACCGATGACCGGGAGTCGCAGACAGCTCCCGGTCTCAAAATATCTCGATATCAGTCACCGAGGAAATACACTAATTCAAGGGTGGATGATGGGTCTCGAACCCACGACCTTCAGGGCCACAACCTGACGCTCTAACCAACTGAGCTACACCCACCGTATGGAACGGCGTGCGCCTATTGGCGCGGAGAGGTAATATATGCGCCATGTTGCACTAAGGCAACTCCAAAATGCTCGGGCGCTACTAATCGGGCAGGGCATTAGGAAGGGGACGTCAATGTCAGCCGCACTGTCTGGAAATCGAGCGCCGGATTCGGAATCGATCATCCTCTCGATCCGGCCAACCGCCAGCTTCAGCACCACTCGGTCGAGTCAGCAGGAATCAACGACATCTTCGATAGCGTTGGAGAAAAGAAGAGCATTAGCTATGACCCTGAGCGGACGCCACAATATCTGGCAAGACAAAAGGCCCTTCGTGGAAACCTGACTAAGGCCGCTGATCAACGCAGACCCGACTCAGGTGCCTTTCGTTTCGGCAGTCACTGCCTCAGAAGTGATGATAGTGGGTTTCCTAAGTGTAGAAAGGTAGGTGTAGAGAGCCGGTATTACATAGAGCGTCAAAATAAGCGAGAATAGCAGTCCGCCAATGATGGCGATTCCCATTGACACCCGGCTTTTGGCTGCCGCACCGAGCGCTAGCGCTATCGGCAGGACTCCGAAAACGGTGGCCAGGCTGGTCATTAGGATTGGGCGAAATCTCTGAGTGGCGGCATCGATCACGGCCTCCCTTATTGGCAATCCTTGTGCCTTGCGCTGATTGGCGAATTCCACGATCAGGATACCGTTCTTCGTCACGATACCTACGAGCGCGATGATTCCGATTTGGCTGAAGATGTTGAAGGTTTGCCCAAACAACCAGAGTGACAGAATTGCTCCGGCAAGCGCCAAGGGAACCGTAAGCATGATCGTCAGAGGATCACGGAAGCTCTCAAATTGCGCGGACAGAATCAGGTAGACCAAAACCAGTGCGAGCAAAAACGCAAAGAGAAGAGTGTTTGAACTCTCCGCATACTCCTTGGCGGTTCCCGCGAGACTCGTCGAGAATGTCTCGTCAAGCGTACCGGCGGCGATTTTGTCCATCTCGTTGATTCCGTCGCCGAGAGTATAGCCTTTTGCCGGAGACGCGGACACGGTGGCCGATACATAGCGATTGAAATGATAAAGCTGCGGTGGACTGCTGCGATAGGACATCTTTACGACATTGTCTAACTGAATCAATTCATCACGGCTATTTCTGACATAGACTGAGCTCAAATCCAGCGGCGCCGAGCGATTCGCTCTATCGGCCTGCGCAATAACCTGATATTGCTGACCATTAAGTATGAAGTTCCCATAGCGCTGCCCACTGAAATAGAGTTGCAAAGTCTGGGCTATATCCTTGACCGTGACACCCAGCGCTCTGGCCCGGTCTCTGTCGATCTCGACAGTGAGTTCGGGTTTATTGAACTTCAGATCCACGTCGACAACCTGAAAAACCGGGTCGGAACTCGCTTTGTCGAGGAAACGCGGTACCGCCTCCTTCAGCTTTTCAAACGTCGGCGCTTGAATCACGTACTGCACGGGTAGTCCTCGTCCCCTGCCACCACCAATGGTCTGTTCTTGCGTCACATAGGTTCGGGCGAACGTGTAATCCTTCAACTGCCTGGTGACCGCATCGGCAATCTGTTGTTGACTTCGTTTCCGAGCCTCGGGAGACACAAGACTGACTCGCACGAAACCATTGTTTACACCACCGCCTCCCATCCCGCCCCCCGTGACCGAAACGATGACGTCTCTCTCCGGCAGTGTGTCGACGATAGCAATGACCTTTTGCATGTAGTCATACATCGCTTCATAGGAAGTCCCTTCAGGACCGGTAGAATTGATCATCAACCGGCCTCTATCTTCCATGGGCGACAATTCCGAACGAAGAAGAGACCCCAATCCCAGAATCAGCGCGACCGATACGGCCATGACCACCAATGATAGCCAACGTCTGTCAACAAATCGCTGCAGCGACCGATGGTATCCCATAGCTAAACGGTTGAACCACCTTTCGCTCAGTTCGAAAAGCTTGCTTTCATGCTCGGTCTTGTGTAGAATCCGTGCACTCATCATCGGAGTCAGCGTAAGTGAGACAAACGCCGAGATCAACACCGACCCGGCCACGACCACGCCGAATTCTCTGAACAAGCGGCCGGTAAGCCCTTGCAAGAACATGATGGGAAGGAACACCGAAGCCAGCGTGATCGTGGTCGAGATGATCGCGAAGTAAATCTCTTTCGATCCTTTATACCCGGCCTCGATGGGATGCATCCCCCCCTCGATTTTCCGATAGATATTCTCCAGCACGACAATGGCATCGTCAACGACAATTCCGGTCGATAGCACAATCGCCAGCAGAGATAGAATATTGATCGAAAAACGGGCTATGTACATGATGAAAAAGGCGCCGATCAGCGAAATCGGTATGGCCAGCATGGGGATGATCGTAGTTCTCCAGTGGCGTAAAAACACGAAGATCACAAGCAGGACGAGCAGGAATGCAATCAGGATGGTTTCCACAACTTCAGTGATAGCTTTACGGATATTGGCTGTGACGTCCATTGCAACAGTCACCTTGACGTCGTCGGGCAAGTCCTTCTTGATTTGCTCTAAACGTTGATAGAACGCATCCGCAATGGCAATCTGATTTGATCCCGGCTGGGGAATGAGGTTCACGGCTACCATGGGAATTCCACTGTTACCGAGCATGATGGAGCGCTCATTTTCCGCCGTCAGAACCGCCCGGCCCACGTCCCTGAACCTGACAACTGACCCGTTTGTCTCCTTGATGATCAGATCATTGAACTCTTCAGGCGTCGAAAGCCGACCGAAAGTCCGAATTGGTAATTCCGTGTTGTAGCCTTCGATGCGACCGGATGGCAACTCGACATTCTCGCGATCCAGAGCATCCTTTATGTCGAGAGGTGTCAAACCTTGTGAAGCCAACCGCGCCGGATCGATCAGCAGCTTCATGGCATATCTTTTTTCGCCCCAGATATCGACGGAGCTGACTCCCGCGATAGTCTGCAAACGTTCCTTGAAAACATCGTTGGCCAACGCCGACAATTCCAGCAAGTTGCGTTTATCGCTCTGGATTGTTATGGAGACAATCGGGTTAGCATCGGCATCGGACTTGGTAATTGAAGGCGGGTCGACGTCCGTCGGCAGATCGCGCGTCGTTCTGGAAACACGATCACGCACGTCATTCGCAGCCGCTTCCATGTCGACGCCAAGCTCGAACTCGACTGTGATTCTGCTTCTGCCGTCACTGCTCGACGACGTCAGGGAACGAATACCGGCAATGCCGTTGATCGATTCCTCAAGCGGTTCCGTGACCTGTGATTCGATAATATCGGCATTTGCCCCTGTGTAGCTTGTGGTGACAGTGACGACGGGAGGATCAACACTGGGGTACTCCCGAACCCCGAGAAAGAAATAACCGATCGCCCCGAATAAAACGATCACTATTGAGAGTACAATGGATAGAACCGGTCGACTGATACAGACGGAGGAGATGTTCATTGTATTGCGCGATCAGTTGCCTTGAAGTGTCTTTATCTGGACGTCCTTGCCACTAGCGAGTTGCAGGAGACCGGTCACGATGAGAGTGTCGTTAGCTGCCAACCCTTCCACAATCTGGACGCTCTTTTCGGTTCGGATCCCAGTCTTGATGGAGACAGGTTTGGCTTTGCCGTTTATACAGAGAAAGACCTTCTCACCGTTCAACTCGGGAATCACCGCTCCGGACGGTATCACAATTGCATTCGGTATCTCATCCAGCGTAATCTCAACCTTGGCAAACGAACCGGGAATTAAAGTCCCTTGAGCGTTTGGAATCTTCCCTCGGGCTTTGATAGTGCGAGTATCGGGGTCAATTTTCGTCTCCAAGGCATAGATGATGCCCTTGTGATCCTCGTCGGAATCCCCCGCGCGTACCAGAATTTCGATTCCGCTCTTGATCTGTTTGGCGTATTTCTCCGGCACAGAAAACTCGACCTTCATTGGGTCTAATTCCTGCATGGTTGCAGCCAACATATTCGGAGAGACATAGCCACCCTCGCTGACATAGCGCAATCCGACAACTCCGTTGAAGGGAGCCCTGATCTCCGTTTTGCTAATTTGCGATTCGATAACTTCCTTGTCCGCCTGAATCAGCCGCAGTGTATTGAGAGTCTTGTCATATTCTTCCTGACTAATTGCCTTGATGTCGTGAAGGCTTCGTTCACGGCTTTCCTCATCGGATGCCAGCTTTTCTTCGAGTTCTTTCCGCTTTAGCTGAGCCTGCAACTCACGATCATCGATTTTCAGCATCCGGGCCCCTTTGGCAATCCTGCTCCCCTCTTGGAAGAAGACACCAGTAATCCTGCCGGAAATCTCTGGGCGCAGTTGAACTTCCTCATTCGCAAGTAGTGTCCCCGTGGTGAATATCTGATTATCGAGAACCTGTGGTCTGATTAACACTGCCTCCACCGACAGGGCGTTACTTCGACCACTCCCCTCGCGATTTGTCTGCTTGCTGGTCCCCTGCCCACAACCGGTCAGAAAGAGGCTGGAGAGCACTGCCAGAGCAACTCCAAGAACAAGAGATGTTGTACGACGGATTGGCATAACCATAATCAAGTTTAACTCCTCGGCCATACGTCCAGTTCCAGATAAATCCGGACCGACGGTCCTAAGTTACTGATTTGTACGTAGTAAAGCACGCACAATTGCAGGATTCTGATTCATCTGAACAGAAGAAAAAAGAGTTTGGAGAATTCAGCTTTACGTACTATACTGTGACAGGTCTGCACTAGCTCGGGCGGCAGATCGCCGCGCCGAGCCTTCTTTTTTCATGATCTTCCCTGCAACGGTTTGGTCTGAGAATCTTGGTGTGGAGTTGTTAACAAAGCGGGAATTTGTCCGCACGATCAGAGGTTCTTATCCGTATGATACCAGTCGCCCGTATTCGTAATCTCGCTATTATTGCCCATATCGACCACGGAAAAACGACTTTGATTGATTCCGTCTTTCGCGCTACCCGAACATTTCGGGATAACCAGCACGTGGCGGAACGCCTTATGGACAACAATGACCTTGAGCGGGAACGCGGAATCACGATCCGGGCCAAACACTGCACGGTGAACTGGAATGATTATCTGATTAACATCATCGATACACCCGGGCACGCCGACTTTTCCGGTGAGGTGGAACGAGTTCTCTCGATGGTCGACTCGGTTCTATTGTTGGTTGACGCCAACGAAGGTCCGATGCCTCAGACGCGCTATGTGTTGATGCGTTCATTGCGGTTGGGTCTACAGCCGATCGTCATCATCAACAAAGTAGATCGCCCGAACGCTCGCCCCGATCACGCACTGAACAAAACCTTTGATCTCTTTTTCGATCTGGGGGCAACGGACGCTCAGGCGCGTTTTCCGGTTCTGTACGGTTCCGGACTCGATGGTTGGTTTGTGAGAGACTTGGAGAAAGACGCGCACGAAGGAATGGATGCTCTCTTTGAAACCGTAATCAAACATGTTGCGCCCCCTAAAGTCAATCAGGATGGTCCGTTTCTCATGCAGGTCAGCACCTTGGCCTGGAGTGACTATATTGGGCAAATTGGTTGTGGCCGAGTACTTAGCGGCACGCTGAACAAAGGTGAGGAATTTACGCGGTTTGTCACACGTTGGAAAGATGCCAATGATCAGGATGCCGGCTGGGATGTGATCGGCTCGGCCAAGGAGAAAGGCGTTCATCTCTGGGTAACGCGCGGGCTACAGCGGGTCGAGGCGGACAAGATCAGCGCCGGCGATATTGTCTGGCTGGCCGGACCGAGTGAAATCGGTATCGGCGATACCTTTTCAAGTATCGAAGACTCAACGGCGGCTCTCAAACCTTTGGAAATCGAAGAACCGACGGTGTCGATGTTCTTTCTGGTCAACACGGGGCCCTTCTCCGGAGCGGACGGCACGGCTATCATGCTACGCCAACTGAAGGAGCGCCTGCAACGAGAGCTGCGCGTTAACGTCGCGTTGCGCATGGAAGACCTCGGACGCTCCGATGGTGTAAAAGTATCGGGCCGAGGCGAACTGCATCTCGCAATCTTGATCGAAGAAATGCGACGTGAGGGGCTTGAGTTCTGCGTCTCCCGTCCCGAAGTTATCACGCGCGAAGACGTGAACGGAAATACTTTGGAGCCGATCGAACAACTAATCATTGACGTCCCTGAGGTATATCAGGGCATCATCATTGAGAAGCTGGCGCGTCGGAAAGGGGAATTGAGAACCGTTGAAAACTCGGGCAGCAATGTTGTCAGGGTCGAGTTCGAAATACCCACACGCGGACTCATCGGCTACCGGTCTGAGTTCCTGACAGACACCCGTGGTCTGGGGATAATGGCTTCTCGTTTTGTCGGGTACGGCTCTTGGCGGGGCGAGATTGCTTCGCGCAATCGCGGTTCTGTCGTCAGTATCGCCTCGGGACCGGCGACCGCATACTCGATTGAAGGTCTACAAGAGCGGGCCGTGATCTTCGTGGAGCCGGCCGAACGAGTCTACAACGGCCAGATCGTGGGAGAGAATTCACGCCCCGATGATATGTCCTGCAACCCGACCAAACGCAAGAACCTGACCAATCACCGGTCTTCCACCAAAGATATCGGAGTCACGCTCGACGTTCCGCGAAGGATGTCGCTTGAACAAGCAATGGAATGGATCGCAACTGATGAGTTGGTCGAAGTGACCCCGAAAGCGATTCGGATGCGCAAAGCGATACTGGATGCCCTGCAAAGAAAGCGGGCACAGAAGGCGCAGCCCATAATTACGCGAGGGTTTGGCGCCGCGGCGACCCCACCGCCGGCTTAATAGGCCGCAATCGGGAGAACGCGACCCAGGGTAGTGGGTCAGCCTGATTCTCACTGCACCGATAGCCTCATGATATCAGTCAACCACAGTACGTAACCGATTACGCCAGTGCCAGTTGCATGTGTCAACTTGCCCCGATCTTCTCCACTCAGCTTCTTCATAATGACCTATGATACGGGAGCGGTCACGGATCCTCAGATTCTTCTTCGCTTGTGTCAAAAATAATCCTTGCAAGCATGTTTAGCAAGCACGATACTAGCAAGCATGTAGAATAAGGAGAGACAAATGAAGACAAAATCAATCCAATCGCTGGGCGGAAAAGCCCGCGCAGTGTCATTAACGGCTGAACAGAGAACTGAGATAGCTAAGGATGCTGCGGCTGTTCGCTGGAATATACCCAGAGCAACACATCAGGGGCAACTGAAACTCGGTGATTATCTTCTGAATTGCGCTGTTCTGGATAATAATACACGTGTGTTTTCTGAACGAAGTATCGCCAAAGCCCTCGGTGTCAGGGGGGGCGGCGCCTACTGGAAGCGGAAAAAACAAGGCGGAGCAAACCTCCCAGAGTATATCTCGGCAACATATTTGCAGAAGCATTTGGGGGAGGAATTGGCAATAAAGTTAAGAGACCCAATACGTTACTTGGCGGTAAGCAAGGTTGAGTCACATGGAATCGAGGCGACGATCCTTGAGGAAATATGCGACTTCTGGATAAAATTGCAGATAAGCGGCGCTCTCGAACCACAACACGAGGAAATAGCAAGAAGAGCCTATTCATTGATGCGTGGCTATGCCAAAGTTGGGATTATCGCCTTAGTAGACGAAGCAACTGGCTTCCAAGAGGTGAGAGACAGAATAGCCTTACGAGCGATTCTTGATAAGTACATTACTGACGAATGGGCTAAATGGACTAAGACATTCCCCGATGAATTCTATCAGGAGCTTTTCCGGCTCAAAGGAATTCCGTTTCCCCCGAACGCCGGTTCCAAGAGGCCATCCTATGTCGGACACTGGACCAATGATATTGTCTATTCAAGACTCGCTCCCGGCGTTCTTGCCGAACTCCGTAAGCTTAATCCCGTGACACCATCTGGTATTCGTAAACATAAATTCTTTCAATATCTGACAAACGATATTGGCAATCCGGCGCTAAAGGAGCATTTGACGAGAGTTATTTTCCTAATGAAAGCTTGCGGAAATTATGCTGAATTTGAGCGCCTACTGAATAGGGCAGCTCAGAAATATGGTAACACCATACCTATGGACATTTAGCCTTTTTCCAGCGCGCCTTGGCCGCCTTACGTGCTGATTCACTACGTTGTTTTTGGGTGAGTTTAGCCGCCCTTGCCTTGCCGCCCTTGAGTCCGCCAAGCCTGCCGAGTGCTACGGCTGCCGAATTCTTGCCTTCATCTTCCGGCTTGGTTTCTTCTGCCGGGTTTTCGTTTGTTGCCTCTTCTGTGATAGAGGCTGCAAGCTCATTTAGATCGAGTTTCTTGCCTTGCTTGCTGCGTCACCGCTTAGGCACATCGCAATGTATCTTTGAACACTCTGATTGTCAACAGTTTGCAGAAATATATTGACAGGAACAACATTCTGGCTATCTTGTTATAGAAGTGGACACAAGGTCAATGGCCCTGCTCAAGGGTCATTGCTCATTTTTGCAGTAAATCAGTCGATAAACGTATGAAGAACGAGAGAAGAATTTCTGAGAAAATCCCTTCCGGTGATACAATTGTGCTTAGTCTGCGTGTCCTAGGGTATTTGACAGAAACTGGTGAGTGGGCTGCCCACTGTCTGGAAACTGACTTGGTCGGATATGGAGGGAAATTCGAGGAGGCACTTAAACATCTCGAAGAATTGACCGAGATGCAGATTAACTTCTCCGTATTCAAGAATCAGCCGGCTCTGCTTGACCGTCCTGCTCCTCCACATATTTTTGAGATGTACAATCAACTGTTTCGCATAATGCTTGAGCATTACAACCAGAAAAGAACATCAGTCAGAGACCTCCTCGGCGGTAAGCACATGATCGCATGCGTACCACTTCCAGAGCGGCCACTAAAAGGGCCAAGGATTTCTTTTGTCCCCGAAAAAGCCTTACAAGTATCGTGAATTAACCAAGATACTGAGACAGCACGATAAGCAATTTCAAGTCTATAACGATCGAGGCAAGGGGAGCCATCGAATGATTTACCATCCTAACATATTGGGAAAGCCAGTCTCATTTCCGATTATCTGCCACGGAGAAGGAGACGAAATTAGTAAGAACGTAATTGGCGATCTCGTAAGAGCATTTCAACTTCCTTCCGATTTGCTTTAACTCATTGACTATAGATAACACCCCAAACTGACCCACTACCCTTTTTTCCCTTGCCTCCCGTTTCCAGACCCCATATCGTAGTCCAAGCGGTCAAAACAAGGACTAGTAAACTGTCATAAACTGAGCGGAGGGATAATCCATGAAACCGTTTTTGCCTTTAACACTGGCGCTGCTGTGCGCGCTGTTCATCGCAGGATGCATTGACTACGAGGAAACACTCGAACTTAATGCCGACGGTTCAGGCACAATGGCGATGCATGTGACTGTCTACAAGAAACCCTTCCAGGCGATGTCGGAAATGATGGGATCTTCCCCGGCGGACTCTGTTCAGGACAGCGCGATGTTCAAGCTGTTTACGCGCGAGGATATGGAGAAGAAAATCAAGGAGCACAAGAGCACCGTTAAGCTGCTTGACTTCAAAGAGCAACTGACCGACTCCACTGTTGTATACGACCTCAAGTATGCGTTCAAGGATCTTCGGGAAATGATGCAGATCAGTGGGCAAATGGACAAGAGCCCTATGATGATGGGCGAACCCCAAGGCGAACCGGCTGGCAAACCGGAAATCACGTTCAGCAAAGATAAGTCTGGACAGTGGCAATATGTTCGTGGATTTGAGGCTTCCTCAATGGGAGAAATGATGACGCCTGCCGAGGATTCTTCGAAGCCGGAGAGTGCAAGTCTAGACACTGCTAAATCGACAGATTCCCTTTCTGAACCGTTGGCGGAAGCAGTTGACACCATGGTGGAACAGATGGGCTCAATGATAACCGGCATGACGGAAATGATGACGAAGGCCTTCGCAAACCACAAGATGCGGATGACGGTCAAATTCCCGGGCACAGTCGTGGAGTCAAATGCTACGTCGACAAACGGCAACACGGCAGTCTGGGAGTACAAGTTCACTGATATGGCGAAAGCGCCTAAGCAGCTTCAGGCAACAATCAAGCCCTGATTGAATGACGTCGTATCATCTTGCACCCTCACCCCCTTCCCCTCTCCCACTGGGAGAGGGGTGTAGGGGTGAGGGAAACGTACCTGCTAGACAACCATCCCGTTTTGCCGGCACCTAACTAACTGTCGGTCTTCCGGGAGTCCCACAGGAAATTGTATCTTGGAAATCTCGGTTAGACAATATGGCAGCCCTCCCCATCGGGTAGCCGTTGTCCATGGAGGACCGGGGGCTCCCGGATATATGGCGCCTGTCGCGCGGGAACTGGCAAAGATCGTGGGTGTTCTTGAACCTCTGCAATCTTCGAACTCGCTTGCAGGACAGATAGAGGAGTTGAGGATTCAGTTGGTCGACCACGGCAGCCCGCCGCTGACAGTGATCGGCTCATCCTGGGGTGCGATATTGGCCCTGTTTCTGGCGGCGAAACATACAAAACTGGTGAAGAAAGCCATCCTGATCGGAAGCGCCGTCTTCGATGCTGAGAACTCCGCTCGCGTGAAGACGCAGCGGCTGGAACGACTGACGCCGGCCAATCGCGCCCGACACGACACGATATTGCGCGAGTTGACGCAGGCGTCGGGCGAAAAACGGGATCGACTGTTCGAAGAATGGGCCGACATCTTTTTTGACGCAGATGTATACGATCCCCTGACTAAAGACCTCGAGCTTCTGGAAGTTCAGCCTGATGTGAATGAGAAGGTCTGGTCAGACTTTAAGGTACTCAGGGATCGTCCGAATTTCCTCGCCGACGAGTTCTCCAAGATCAACATTCCCGTAGTTGTCATCCATGGAGAGTATGATCCCCACCCTATCGAAGGTATCCGTCCCTTTCTGGAAGGCTGCCTTCGGGATGTCAGATTTGAAATGCTGCCGCAATGCGGGCATTACCCGTGGATAGAACGGCGCGCCCGAGAACGGCTCTTCGAAATTCTGATAGGTGAACTGCAATAGACCCGTTCACGCCCGATCACCGGCGCAACCGGTTCGCTTAGCGGTTTTTCAAACGTCTCCGGTTTGCCGACAACGATGTATACCGGTGTCTTCCAGTTGGGGAACTGAACTCCACTGGTTTCGGTTTTAGCAGTAGCGGTCAAGAAGCGACTGGAAATGTACAGCAAAAGAGCCCGAGGACAACAGACCCATATGCGAAACCGAACGAAAACAATCGGCCGAGTGCTCGTGTGGGAATTGTTGGTGGCTGCGATCGTAATTGGACTGAGACCGCCAACAGTGATGTCTACTGGCAATACAACGGAGAATACTGTGATTTACAACAAGCTAACACCAGACGAAGAACGCGTGATTGTGCATAAGGGAACTGAGATGCCGTTCAGCGGCAAATACTATCAATACAACGCTGATGGAACCTACACCTGCAAACGCTGTGGTGCGCCGTTGTATCGTTCGACGGACAAATTCGATTCCGGCTGCGGCTGGCCGAGTTTTGACGATGAGATACCCGGAGCCGTCAAGCGAACCCCTGATGCTGACGGCATGCGCACCGAAATCACTTGCGCCCGTTGCGGCGCTCATCTGGGACATGTGTTCGAGGGGGAGGGCTTTACGCCCAAGAATGTTCGATACTGTGTCAATTCAATCTCAATGAATTTCGTGCCTGCGAATGAGACTCAAACAGCCGATTCCCCAAAGGTTGCGGCGCCGTCCCAAAAACCGCAAACCGAAAAGGCGTATTTCGCGGGCGGGTGCTTCTGGGGAACGGAATACATGCTGGAGAAGACTGAAGGGGTGAAATCCGTCCGCGTTGGCTATATGGGCGGGCATACCGTCAACCCAACGTATCAACAGGTTTGCGAAGGTCGGACCGGGCATGCAGAGACAGCTGAGGTAGTATTTGATCCGACGAAGACAAACTACGAGAAACTGGCGCGTCTCTTTTTTGAGATTCACGATCCGACCCAGAAGAATCGTCAGGGACCTGATGTCGGCGAGCAGTATCGCTCGGCAATTTTCTACGTAGATGACACTCAGAAGCAGATTGCTACCAAGCTCATCGACATACTGAAGAACAAGGGCTACGATGTTGTTACGGAATTGTCCAAGGCAGGAGCGTTCTGGCAAGCCGAAGACTACCATCAGGATTACTACGACCGCAACGGCAAACAGCCATACTGCCATTTCTACCAGAAGCGGTTCTAAAGCAGCCCCAGCAATTCCTCACGGAATCACAGATTGCAACCAAAGGTAGTGTGTGGCCGTAGAATATTTACTGAGAGCCAGACTCACGTTACCAAGATAGGAGAAAAATCGTGATGCCAGACACATTCCCGTTGCCAATCACAAACCTACCCGAGGCCGACATACCCATCAAGGGGCTGAAAGCTTACATTTCACAGGCAGACAACCATCAGATCGTCTTCATGGAGTTTGCAGAAGAGACGCTCGTCCCTGAACACTCTCATGAAAGCCAGTGGGAAATTGTTCTCGAAGGTCGGGTCGAAGTCAGCATGGACGGAGCAAAGCGAGTTTATTCCAAGGGTGATCGCTTCTTCATCCCTAATGAGGTAAAGCACTCGGCCAGAGTGTTCGCGGGTTACTCTGCATTCGCTTTCTTCAACCAAGCTGATCGTTACAAAGTGAAGCCGAGATAGCCGATCTGTCGTAACGGGCAAATCACACGGTGACCTGCCCTATTCATCATGTATATAAAGCGCAGCTTCACTCGTAGAGATTAGCGAGCGTAAGCTTCAGTTCTTTCTTCTGGCCGTTGCGTTCAACTACAAATGTAAGCTTGGTGCCGGGCTCCTGTTGCAGCATTTCTCGGATCGCTGTCAGCCCATCGAAATACTTCACGCCGATGCCATTGATTGCCTTTACAGCATCACCTTCTTGGAAACCAGCCCTCGCCGCAGGAGTCCCCGGCGAGACGAAAATCACAACCGGTTCTTCGGATTCGCCGCGCTTAAACTGCACTCCGGAATTGTCTACTGCAAATGGCTGATTGAACTTGTCCCCCTTCTCAACAATCAACTTCTCATGCGCATAGTCGCAATAGATGACGAAGTTCCTAAACAGGGTATTGCCAAGACCTCCCATCTCGTCCGACTTGATAGCCGTATCGGCGGCACCCGTTGAGAACGAGATAATAGGGTTGTCTATTTTATACCCGGCAAATTCGATGCTTTTGCATTTTAGCGAGCCAGTCTTGAATGCAGTGCTGGCTCCTCGCCCTAGTCCTTCCACTACCTTCCGGGTATTGAAACCATTGCGCACTGCATAGGTGCCATCCAAACTCGTTCCGGACGCTCCCATGTCAAATATCCAGGATCCCTTTTGAACGCTGTCCAATGTTGCATCAACCCTGAACACGCTACCATTTAGGTGCATATTGACTTCATGTCCGTCACCGAGATATTTGAACGTCTCAGGATCGTAAAAGGACAGAAGCAGATTGGCGTAATCAACCTTCGTGACAAACCGGGACAGAAAGTCAAAACCGAGAATCCCCGCGCAGTCGAAACCTATGGTCTGATTTAGTGCCTTCATATCGAGCACGGCAACCGTCTGGCTGTGAAACTCGATGCCGGGAAGCTCAAAGGGGGGAAGGGTAGCAAGTTTCAAACTCACTTGCGTTCCGGCAGCGCCAAGCCCCTTCACATCTCCTTCCAGTTTGAGCCCGAGTTCGTTGGCGAAGGCCTCGGAAATGCATGACATACCGGCGCCGGTATCCAGAACCCAAAGCCGTTCCTTGCAGCCGACCTTGACGAACAGGAAGATGTGGTTTCCGATAAAGCGAAACGGGATATTCTCTGCACTACTACCCGAAGAGAATCGGTAGTCCTTGCCTGTCTCTTCCGGCGGCTCAAAGAGCGATGTGTCGACCGGCGGATTTGATTCGTACTTTGTGAGAGCGATTTCTTGAATTTGACCGGAATTTAGCGTAGTTTCTTTCGACCAGAAAGGCACCTGCAGGCCACTGATCTTGCGATAGTCTCCGACGAATGTCTCTTTGCGCTCCTCACCCTCAGTGGTTTCACTTTTCTCTTGGAGAAACGTCTCTGTGTTGATGTAATTGATCACGACATCACTGTTGATGTTGTTCGCAATCTTAATGACATAGCAGTCCTTATCCTGCACCTTCTCCACACCCGTCAGTAGAACCTTGAACACATTTGATTTCGGGTTGGCGTACTCGTAATCGGCCATCAGTCTCTTGAGTTGCCGACGCTTGATCGTCGGCTCATCAAGTTTGGTGATTTTTTGCAGTTTGCCGTTCGAATCGACTACCCACTGGTATTGGCCGTTATCCCCCTGAGTCATCTTGAGCACACCGAGGTCAACCTCGGCGCGAGAACGATCGGGCTGCTGGGACCATGACTTAAGAGTCCCCTTGAGACCGGCAACAGCCAGAGTCCCCTCTACATATTGAGTGCGTTCCGCCTTGAGACGATCCAAACCGCCGTTGGCGTTAAAACTGAGCGTGAGGATCTCATAGGGATCCTTCAAGTCCGTCTTTGCGAATGCAACCGCGGCGCATATTACCACCAGTGTCACAAAAAAAACGATTCGCAGGTTTGGCATGATTATTCTCCCTTCGTTTGTATTGACGAACGAACACGGAGGAATGTTTCAGCGTTGCTGATGAAGATGATTGGGGCTGTCCTCCGGAGCCGCAGAGCGCTCTACTACATACTCATCCAATAACTCGCCTTTATCAAGAAAAGATTTTCCGCATTGCCGGAGAGCATTCGCCTCAGATCGCGCGGCCACCACAGATCGTTGGCACCGCGATCAGTCTCCGATCGTGAACGCGTCCAGACCAAATACAGCGTGCTTCCCGGTCGATACTCCCAGCGAATCAACAGAGTCGAATTCATTTCCGAGTAGTTATAGTCGGAGTTGGGCCCCGAAATCGGATCGGAGTACCTGTTGCCGCCGAGATAGTAGCGATACTTCTGATAGTCCTGCCCCGAAGCCAGCCCCTGCGTTGAGAACTGCACCGACAGGTTGCGGTTCAGAACGATGGAAGTCGATGCTTCGAGATATAACTGATCTTGGTTGAGGTCGGCGAACAATGATTGCTCGCCCGAATTTTCAACCCAGCGAGTGCCATTTCGCGTGAGTTTGTAGTTCACTCCGGCAGAAAATTCCATGTTACTACGGGGACGAAGACCAAACCCGACATAGTTGGCCCACCATGTCCCCCCACGATCCTGTCCACTGCCGGGATTCAAGTTGAACCAGAGCATCTTGCGCTGATCGGTTGTCAGACTGGCCCACCAACTCCATGTTGGCCGCACGGGCCATTCCCACAGACCGTTACCCCGCGTTTCCAGATCGCTGTACTTTTCCCCTTGCACCTCAACACCACCGCTTAGACTCCAATAGTCGGTGAAAACAATGGTGGTGTTGAAATTTCCTCCCAATCCGTAGCAAACGCCGTCGAAATTCCAACTGGGGTAAAAGTTGAGATTGTTGTACGTTTCCTTGAAGATCCACCAGCGATCCGTAGTCTGGTATTGCAGCCAGGCCCACGTTGAGCGACTATCCGCTCGGGAATTGTATCCCAGGCGATTGAGATTCAGGTATCGGTCTTTGATAGTGCCACCAATCGCGCCGCGAATGTGCTTTCCGCCGGTCTTTTCAAACGTTACATCGACGCCATAGCCGGTATGCTTATTGTTCAATTGACTGAAGACAGTCTGGCCATAGAAACTCCAGGCGTTGTTGTTGGTACAGAGTCGCCAGTCGACACCGCCGGTGGTTGCCGGCAGACGACTCGCCTGACTCGCTACCGTTAGTACACCTCCGACGCTTGAGTTTCGAAATAGCTCTTGTTTGATCCTCAGGACATTGTAACTGGCCTCAGGCTCCACTGTCCCCTTCTGGGTAACCTTCGTAGAATCGAGACCAACATTAGTGTAGGCAACATACTCTGCTTTCTCTCTCTGGGTGACGGAGCTGAGTAACGCTATCGACGTTCGCTCGAATAGCTTGCCGGTCAGTTTAGCAGCACCCAGGATCGTCGTCGCTTTCGGATAGTTAGTGTAGTAGGCAAACTCGGGATCAGTTATTGACCCACTCGGTGAATGCCCTATCCGCCGGGAATAGAAAAGATTGAACGACGTTTGGAAGAGATCGGACCCTTCGAGGAAAAATGGTCGGCGCTCCGTAAGAAAGGTCTCGTAAGTTGTCAAGTTGAGAACCGGCTGGTCAAGTTCGACCTGTCCGAAATCGGGATTGATCGTGGCATCCAGAACCAGATCGCTGGATATACCGTATTTAAGATCAAGTCCGGCATTTTTCCCGAAGCTGCGGCCGTCAGGATTGCCCTCGCTCCCGGGTTCAATCTGTTCGTTGGAAACTACATACGGTAGTAGCTCTGTGTGGCTAGTTGGCTTGATACCTATCAAGTCCGTTAAGTGTCCGAAATTGGATACAAATCCACCCTTGGCCACAGGCGTAAAAGCCCAGCCATCGGTTTCGTTCTTACGATTGATTATGCGAATGAAATCGATTCCCCACGTATTCTGATCTTTCACGGCAAAGCGGAGGCAATGATAAGGGATGCGAATCTCTGCCGACCAGCCCCACGGCTGGAGTTTCGCTCCGCTCTCCCACACTGCGTCCCAATCCATGTCAGCGTTGTTTTCGTTGTAGTAGCGACAGTCGCGCTGCACCCCGGAAGCGTTGACCTCAAAGGCGTTGCCATTCTGGTGATCATGGAAGGGGTCAATTCGCAGTGTTACGTGGTCAGCTTGCGATGTGCGATCACGGCGTACCAGTTGACGAGTAATCTTGTCTGGCTTGGAATCATAGCACCAGAAAGCGGCATAGATTGCCTGGTCATCGTAGGCCACGGCTACGAGCGTTGATTCGGTAGCCGGCATGCCTTCCAACGGATCGCGCTGGAGCGTCAATCTTCCCTTCTGTAAACCTGGACTACACCAGACAGAATCGTCAAGCATCCCATCGATCGTGGGAGGATGAGGGTTGATGCGGTAAGCTTTCAGTTCGGGTATGATCTGCGTCTCGACCTTGACAGGGTCAGCAAGTATCGCAGAGTGTGCGGCGACAAAGATCAATGCTGTAGCAAGACAGAACGATAGCCTGAGTTTCATGAACTCTCCTATTTCCCGGATAATATGTTCCGCCCATGCTGCAGCGATGACAGTTTTAATAGACGAAAAAATGGCGAAAAAGTTTCGTCTGACTTGCAATGTTGCAGTGTGTCAATCTCAGCGTATCCCATTTTGTACTGACGGCAATCTTGACGTACACCGTTGAACTCTTATCTTCTCTACTGATAATCAGGGAGGAATGAAATGGCACCGATGTTGAAGTGTTTGCTGATGATCGCGAGGAGTTGTGAGTTCACGATCAGCACTTAGGCACCTGTTCAAATTCGAGCACCGCAAGCAACCGCTCGTGTCGAAGCAATCATTTGTTAGGCGATTGGTCTTCGCCGCCATTCTTTCTACCGTTCTGCTGGCAGTCTGGACTGTAGTCGGCATGATCGGCTATCATGCGCTGGCTGGATTAGGGTGGGTCGACGCCTTTCTCAACTCCGCAATGATCGTCGGCGGCATGGGGCCGGTGGACGTGTTGAACAGCCAACCTGCCAAGGTCTTCGCCGGATTTTATGCCATTCTCAGCGGCGTTATTTTCCTGAGCGTTTTCGGACTGCTGATCGGGCCGGTGTTCCATCGTTTTCTGCATCGGTTCCATCTGGACACTGACGGACACGAGGAGTCCCAGCACAATAGCATCGCACCCAAGTCGCCGCTCGACTAAGATCGTAGCGCAGAGGCTCCGTGGACTTTCACTTGCCGCTCGGTATTCGTTCTCTCACCCACCGGTAGATTCTCGACGAATCTTTCACTTGCTCAAGAGCAGCGGGCTGGGAGAAGATAAACTCATGACGGAACAGCACGACATCATCAAGTGACGCAGGTCTCTGTGAGGCTGGATATTTGTCCCGCAGGAGGAGCGAATAGTTGTAAGTTGCCGGCAACTCAACCATATCTGCTTCGCGGAGGGTAGACAGTATGTCTCCGGCGAGCGCCACTTGATGCAGGAAAATGGCTTTTGGATGATCCTGCTTGCACCAGTCAACAAATACCGTATCTGTGTAGAGAATCGCAAAACACTCCGGCCATTTCCTCAGCACACCCATTTCCGGGCGCAAAACCAACAGTCCGGCGTTGAAATAGGCGCGGATCGTCTCCCGGTCAACCGGCGTCTGTACGGGAAAGATCGACGCTGCCGACACACCAAGCTTGTCGTAAACCCGCGTCCAGAACTCATCAGGAGGCTCCGAATACCGCGAACCAATCAGCTTGTGCATCACCGGTCGATAGCCCAAGCTGATACTATCCGGCAGCAGGAAGTCACGCGGTTCTTTCACAAAGATGACATCGGGATCAAGCCAGACAAGCAGTTGGTATCTGCCCACAGCATCTGATTCAGCGAGGGCGGCGGCGAAGACCTTGCCGGAAAACCAAAACCGCCTGGCGTCAGGGGGTGTACTGCTGCGTCTGAAAGTGACTCCTGCCGGGATCGGTTTTGTCCCAATGGACTTCTCGATCTCGGGATGATTATCCGGTAGATAGACCCAGACAGGCGCATTTCGCAGGTCGCCACCAAATGTACGCAGGCTCTCAACCATTACCAGAATCCAGTGGAGAGCATCACCGTCGGCGGCATATGTGCCGACCACCATTCGCTTATCCTGCATATCGTTTGACGCTCCTACATGTGTCGTAACCATCGTCTTGCTTCGTGCGTCGACACGTTGCTTTCGTTCGCGGTGTTTTCCCTGCCCTCCGAGTAACCCTCCAGCCGGCAACAACAGCGAAACAACCGAAACACCGTTATGGATAGCTTCACGATACCTCCTTGATTGAACTGTCGCGACCTTAGCGTTTGCCGACACCTTTCTGCTCTCTCGGCGCGACGGCGCAAGGTCGCCCTGTAACAATAGTGACGTGGAGGACGGCGGTTTTGTCCAATTCCCGAGATGTCCGATTTTCGACTATCACAGCTTGCAACTTTGAATGAAATTGCGTTTCTTGGATCCGAAAGAAGGCAACCTCAGTACACCTGTTCTCGTTTAATAAGGATAGTGTAAGACCTCACGTTATTCGCATGAATCGAATAGCTTATGCAAGACGATAACTTGTCACCCGTAATATAAGCGAAGGAAAAACCATGAGAGGTTACAAGACGATTGTTGCACTGTCTCTCGCCATGGCAACTGCTTTCACCGCTATCGCCTGGGCCGGTGACCTGCCCGAACTGAAATTCGAGAAGTACGTGCTTCCCAATGGCCTGAACGTGATTCTGCATGAAGACCACTCAATTCCGATCGTGTCGGTCAATATCTGGTACCACGTCGGCTCTAAGAATGAAAAACCGGGCAAGACCGGATTCGCGCACCTATTTGAGCATCTGATGTTCGAGGGGTCGCAGAATCACAATGTCGGTTTTAATGAAGGCATCGACAAGATTGGCGGCGACAACAACGGCTCGACCTCCGAGGATCGTACCAACTACTGGGAAAATGTCCCGAGTAACTACCTCGAGAAAGCCCTCTGGCTTGAGGCCGATCGCATGGGCGCGTTGCTTCCGGCCATCGACCAGAAACCACTCGACAACCAGCGTGATGTTGTCAAGAACGAGCGTCGCGAAAGCTACGAAAATCAGCCATACGGCCTATCCCGCGAATGGCTGGTGTCGCTGGTCTATCCCAAAGGTCATCCCTATTCCTGGATGACGATTGGCAGTATGGAGGATCTCTCGGCAGCAAGTCTGGAGGACGTTCAGGAGTTCTTTCACAGATACTATGCGCCAAACAATGCTTCGCTCTGCATCGCCGGTGATTTTGGTCCCGCTCAGGCCAAGGAATGGGTCAACAAGTACTTCGCCGCAATACCCCCCGGACCTCCGATTGAGCGGATGGAGTCGTGGGTACCAACCTTGAGCAGTGTCAAACGGATGAAGGCGGAGGACAATGTCAGCCTACCCCGCATCACCATGGCATGGCCGACTCCGGGCGGGTTCGCGCCGGGGGACGCCGAATTTGACCTGTTGGCAAGCATTCTGACATCCGGCAGAACCTCCCGTCTTTACAAGACGCTTGTCTACGACAAACAGATGGCTCAGGACGTTAGGGCTTATCAGGGTTCTCGCGAGCTAAGCAGTGTTTTCAATATCACCGTAACAGCCAAACCGGGCGTGTCTCTTGATGACATCGAGCGTGAGGTCGATCTGATCGTCAAGGACATCCAGACCAATGGAATCAAGCCGGATGAGCTTGAGCGCGCCCGGACCAATTGGGAGGCTGGATTCGTCAGAGGACTGCAACAGGTTGGCGGCTTTGGTGGACGGGCGGACAGACTAAATTCGTATAATGTCCAACTCGGTGATCCCGGCAAGCTGCTGTGGGATCGCGATCGTTACACTAAGGCCACGGCCGTAGACATTCAAGCTTACGCAAACAAGTATCTGAATTTGAACGGGTGCGCCATCCTCCAGATTTACCCGCGGGGCAAACTGGCGGCAGACCCAAACAAACCCGATATGACAGTTGAGCCGCAGGCACTGCCGGAGCCGGCCTTCACTCCACCGACGGTACAAAAGGCGACTCTGGCCAACGGTCTGGAGATTCGATTGGTAGAAGACCACCGCCTGCCTCTGATTCAGTGCAATCTCCTGTTAAAGAGCGGCTGGGCAGCCGATCCTGTCGGCAAGCCCGGCGTCGCTTCCCTCACGGCAGCGATGCTTACCGAAGGCACAAAATCCAGAAATTCGCTCAAGATTTCTGACGACATCCAGCGTCTGGGAGCCAATCTGGGAACGGGTACCCTCGCAGACAATTCGACGGTGACGCTCGACGTGCTGAAACGGAGCCTCGACCCGGCACTGGAACTAATGAGCGATATCGTCCTTAATCCGACATTCCCGCAGGAAGAACTTGACCGTCAGAAGCTGTCGCGGCAGGGACAGATGCAGCAGGAGGCGCGACAGCCATCTCCGACTGCCCGCAAGTTTTTCGTGCGAGAGTTGTACGGAGTCGACCATCCCTACGGTCAACCGCCGTCAGGTATCGGCACCGCTAAGTCGCTTCAGGCGATCAGTCGTGCCGATCTGCTTAATTTCTACAAGGCCAACTATCTCCCGAACGGCGCCACCGCCATTATTGTCGGCGACATCACTATGGCCGAGGCAAAAGCCAAACTGGAGAAAGCATTTGCCGCATGGAAAGCGGGAGCTGTCGCGCAACAGAACGTGAGTCAGGTTAAACCGCTGAGCAAAACCAAAATAGTTGTCGTCGACAAACCCGGAGCGGTACAGAGCCTGATTTTTCTGGGCAACATCGCCATGCCTCGCAGTTCCGCCGAATACTTGCCAGCCAGTGTCATGTGCAACGTCCTTGGCGGCGGATCCACGGCACGGCTCTACTTAAACCTGCGCCAGGACAAGGGCTATACTTATGGCGCTTACTCGTTCATGAACCTGCGCCGTGGACAGGGCTATCTTGCCGCCTATGCTCAGGTACAGACGGAGGTCACGAAGGAGGCGCTTGCCGAGTTCATCAAGGAGTTCAAAGGCATTATCAGTGAAAAGCCGATTACTGCAGCCAAGTTGGCGGACAACAAAAACTATATGACGAAGAGCTTCCCGCAAGGATTCCAATCCTACGACGGAATTGCCAGCCAAATTGGCATCATGCAGACGTTCGGTTTACCCGACGACGAATGGCAATATTACATTGCCAGAATCAACGCGGTCACACCGGAAGCTGCCATGAAGTCCGCCAGTGACTATATCAATCCGAACGCACTGTTGATTGTTGTGGTCGGCGATCGCGCCAAGATTGAACCCAAGATTCGGGAGCTAAACCTGGGAGAGATAACTTTCTCGTTCGCTGACGACATGTAGTATCTTGGTAAGTTTCTCAATAGAGGGCGGCCGCCAACCGGCCGCCTTTTTTTCGCCATATTTTCTTGTGCAACGTGAACGCCAGAGCACCACAACGCTCTTGGCCAATCAGGCCACCTTCCATATATTATCGTCAGACGATCTTTCGGAAGGAGAACATTTCGATGTCATACATTGAAGTCGGCGGCAAACAACTCGAACTGAATGATGAAGGATTCCTGACCGATCCGCAACAGTGGGACAAGAACGTGGCGGAAGCACTGGCCAAAGCCGAAGAGGGCTTGGAGACTCTTAGCGAAGAACACTGGGCGGTAATCAGCTTCATCAGAGACCACTACCTGCAAACAAATCTGGCGCCGATGGTGCGCTCGATCTGCAAGACTACCGGGTTGCCATTGCGCCGTGTCTACGAGTTATTCCCTTCCGGTCCCGCCAAAGGCGCCTGCAAACTGGCAGGATTGCCCAAGCCGGACGGCTGCGTGTAGGTCCACTGATGTCGCTGGTCCTTTTGCTCCGTCTTGGGGTTGTGCTGTCGGCGGTTTACTGTCTTATCACACTGACAGTTCTTATTGCCCGAACTTTCTCCTTTGGCAGACCGCCGAGGTACGCAAAGGCACAAGGTAGCGCTGCCAAAGGCATCGTCTACGCCTTCGGGCAAGGCATGCTCCCTTGGGAAAAGGAAAGCGCTTCCAAACACCTGCCGACGTTTTTTGCAGGCATCCTGTACCATGCGGGTATTTTCGCAGCGATTTTCTTCCTTATCACCGCCCTGCTGCTGATCAAGCTACCTGATGTCGCCATTCGGATCGTGCGCCTGATCGCCGTGATTGGACTGCTAAGCGGCATTGGGCTGCTCGTTAAGCGATTCGCGCTCCCCTATATGAGATTTATCAGCTGCCTCGACGACTACATCGCCAATATCCTCGTAGGATTGTTACTACTCTTCACGCTTCTGGCTACCTACCACTATGTGCTGCAGTTCGCATTGATGGCGGTGGCTATCGTGTTGTTGCTCTACATTCCAGTCGGCAAGATTCGTCACTGCGTCTTCTTCTTCTACTCGCGCATCTTGTTCGGAACATTTTTTGGTCGGCGCGGAACTCTACCCCATCCGTCGATTGAGGATTGAGTCGTGAGCGAAGAAGCCAAAAAAGACCCATACGAAGAACACATGCGGGCCTTGACCTCGACAGAGCTGGCCAAGGCGATGCAGACGTTCTGCGACAAGATTGAATTCGGCGATGCAGCCCAACTCAACTCCTGTGTACACTGCGGTCTTTGCACTGACACTTGCCACTATTATCTCGCCAGCGGAGAATTGGAGGCGCTACCCGCATACAAGCTCAATCTCGTTTCCGCCGTGTTCAAGAATCAACATACACGGCTCGGCAAGATTGCTCCGGCCCTAACCGGAGCAGAGGCACTGGATGCCGAAATGGTTTCTCGCTGGATTGATTCGCTATACGGACGTTGTACCCTGTGCGGGCGCTGCGCGCTTAACTGCACATTGGGTATCAACATTTCGCGCTTGATCCGATTGGCGCGCACAACTCTTGCCTCCGTCAATCTTGTCCCGCCGGAACTGCAATCAACCGTTAGCACCGCTGTAGACAAAGGCAACAACATGGGCATCCCTCGTCAGGAATGGTTCGATACCTTGCAGTGGTTGGACGAGGAGTTGCAGCAGGAAGTCTCCGATCCCTCAGCGCATCTGCCGATTGATCAGCCAAACACCCGGCTCTTTTACACCGTCAATCCGCGCGAACCGAAGTTCTTCCCCCTTTCACTTCTGGCGACCGCCAAGATTTTCCACGCCGCCGGAGAAAGTTGGACGTTTTCAAGCGACTATTATGATGTAACCAACTATGGACTGTTTTCCGGGGACGATCAAGCTTCTGGAGTGATTTCGGCGCGCCTGCGCGACTCGATGCACAAACTGCGCGCAAACACGTTGGTGCTGGGAGAGTGTGGCCATGGCTACAACGCCAATCGCTGGGAGGCGCCCGAATGGTTGGCTGGCGCGTATGGTTTTGAGGTCAAGAGCATTCTCGAAATCATCGCCGACTACATCCGACAAGGGCGTATCAAGCTCGACCGCTCACGCAATCAGAAACGCGTGACGCTCCATGATCCCTGCAATCTCGTGCGACTCGGTGGCATCATCGAGGAACAGCGATTCATCCTCAAACGAGCTGTAAGTGACTTCGTCGAAATGTATCCGAATCGCGAGCAGAATTTCTGTTGCGGCGGCGGTGGCGGTCAACTATCGATGACCCGCTTTGCCAAGCGACGTATCGAATCCGGCAGGATCAAGGCTGAACAGATTCGCGCGACCGGCGCCCAAATTGTCGTCGCCCCCTGCCACAATTGTATCGATCAACTAAGCGAACTTAACAAAGAATACAAACTCGGTGTCGAGATCAAGACCGTCTCCGAGATGGTCGCCGATGCGCTCATCATCGAACGCTGAAAAAAAAGTGAACGACAATCGTGCACTCGCCGTAGGGGCGCAGCATGCTGCGCCCATTGCTTTGTCATTTCACTGAATACTGATGCTGGGTGCTGTCAGGGCGACACCTATCCCTGCCGACGTAATGGCGATGTCTGCTTGCGACTTAATGCAATCTCTCGCACAGCGCCAATCGCGACATCAATTTCTTCGGCGGTATTGAATGGGCCAATACCGAATCGAACCGACCCGTGAATTCTATCCGTGCCGATCTGCTCATGTACGAGTGGTGCGCAGTGCAGGCCGGTGCGGCTCGCAATACTATAGTCGACATCAAGCATCGTACCAGTATCGCCCGCTTCCAGACCATCTATGTTGAATGACAACACACCGATGTGATTCGTCAAGTCATCCTGACAATGAAGTGTTACACCGTCGATCTGCCGCAAACCGTCGCGCAGCATCTTCAATAGCATGATTTCTCGAGCATGAATGTTCGCCATACCCTCCTTCTCCAACCATGTCACCCCTGCGTTCAAGCCGGCGATACCGGGAAGATTCGGAGTGCCATATTCGAGGCGATAGGGATACTCATCCAAATGCGTGCGGACTGCCGAGCGCACCCCCGTACCACCGGCGCGGGTGTGGCGAATCTCGACGCCGTCACGCACATAAAGTCCACCGATTCCCATCGGTCCCATCAACGACTTGTGTCCGGTGAAGGCGACGACATCGATGTTCATCTCCTCCATGTCGACCGGAATTTTGCCGGCTGTTTGCGAGGCATCGACGACGAAAGCAATCCCCCGCTCGCGACAAATCCTGCCGATCTCAGCAATTGGTTGTATGGTGCCGATGACATTGGATCCATGATTTACGGCGACGAGCCGAGTATTCTTCCTGATTTTCTTTGCGAAATCATCCGGATCCACAAAACCGGCCGCGTCAAAAGCGACATGATCGAGTTCAACCTGATTGTACTTGTAGAGATGATACAGTGGCCGTAGCACTGAGTTGTGTTCAACGTTGGTTGTGATCGCGTGGTCGCCCACTTTCAGCAATCCGAATATCGCCAGATTCAGCGCGTCGGTTGCGTTATAGGCAAAAATCAGCCGGTTGGGATCAGTTCCGCCGTTGAAGAACCTGGTGAGTTGTTTGCGGGTCTCTTCGACAACTCCCCCCGCAACCAGACAGAGATCATATCCTGATCGTCCCGGATTGACCCCGTACTGACGGTAAAACCGGTCCATCGAGACATAGACTTCTTCCGGTTTCGGGAAGGTGGTGGCGCCGTTGTCAAGATAGATCAGTTTTTCCACTCACAGCCTCGCTTAGTACAAAATTGTTATAGAATTTTACAGCAAATTCCTCCCAAAGTCAACAGGGTATATTGTCGATTTCCTTTTACGATCAGCACAATCGCCCCGTTCTTGAGCTAAAGGGCTTGCCAGATCAAACGTCGTTCAGTACCATCTTTCCTGATGTGTACCGGTTCACAGGTGAATTCGGATATCTGATCTCACAACACTTCATCACGGGACCAAGATTGACGAAGCAACCGTTGTCCAAGAAGTTGCTCTGTCACGAATCAAAGGCGGAAAACGATGACCGCGACCAGTAACCAAGAAGGAGGAGCTTGTGCCGTTTTGTCCTAAGTGCGGGTATGAGTATCAACCGGGAATCGACGTCTGTCCCGACTGTGACGAGAAACTTGTAGCAGAGATGCCGATAGAGTCACCGGTGGATGAGACCGACGAGGATGTTGCCGATTGGGTGCCATTGGTCCGACTGACCTCGCGTGAATATGCGGAGATGGTGTTGACGCGTCTGCGCGACATGCAGATTCCGTCGGTGATTCTCTCGGGCGCGGGCTACTTCGGAACGGCTGGTCTATCCGGAGAGGCCGGGGGCACTTACACGATTGCCGTGCCGGAAGAGTACGTCGAGGAAGCCGACACCCAGGGGGAGTTTTTGCTCGGTGAAATCTGGATCAAGTCGCGAATTGAAGAAGAGGAGTGACCGGATAGGCGCCAAAGATGGGGTAACTGAGAAGTCCTTCACAGATCGAGCCAAGGACACGATCAAGCGCATTCCCGCCGGCAAGGTTGCCTCCTATGGTCAGGTCGCAGCTCTGGCTGGAAGCCCGAGGGGTGCTCGGCAGGTGGTGTGGATACTTCATTCCTCGTCGGACAAAGACAAACTACCATGGCACCGAGTGATCAGCAGCAAAGGGCAAATCTCGCTTCCGCACGGGTACGGATATGAACTGCAAAAGGCACTGCTCGAAGAGGAAGGCGTCATCTTCGATAACAATGATACTGTTGACCTGAAACGATTCGGCTGGCGACCGAAGGAAGGCCGCGCTGGAAAAAGAGAAGTCAGACGATAACTCTGCGAAGCCAGACCTCGCGACTACCATTCACCCTAACATCAAACTGAGTTAGTTCGAAGTCCTTCGCTAACGTCCGAATCTCATTATCAGAAAAGAACCGCCAGATCATCCCTTTTCGGTTGCCGGAAGTATAAACGCGCGAGCCATCGGCGAGCGACTCGAAACTGCCTCCGTCCGCTTCATCGAGTCCATCGAACGCAAGAAAAGCGATTCCATCGATTCTGAGCACATGGCGAATGTTAGCAATGCTGAGAGCGGCATCTGCATACGTCATGTGATCAAGGACTGAGTTGCAGACTACGGCGTCAAACGGCCCGTTGCAGACCGCCAGATACTGAGCCGTACTGACTTTGACTGCAATCTTCAGCCCCGATTCTATTGCCCATGCTTTGAGTAGGTCGATGGCTTCCTTTGAGATGTCGACTGCCGTAACTGTAAACCCTTCCTGAGCCAAGGGGATACTCCAGCGGCCGCAGCCACATCCCATATCAAGAACGGTGGAGACATTCTGTTCGCGGAATCGTGAGATGATGGGAGCTAAACGCTCGGCTCGCACCGGTTCGAAGTGACTGCCGATCTCCCGAAAGCAGTGATCCCAGAAAGCAGTCACGTCCTCGTTTGAATTCGGCACCGTCCTAATATGCCCCTCGATCAGGTACGATGCAGATGAACTCGAAATCTTCATCGGAGGGATTACGGAACTGATGCATCGTATTCGGCGGCACCAGCGCAAAATCACCGGCAACAACCTCGCGGGTTTCGCCACCAATCGTGAGCGTCCCCTTCCCCTTCATGATATAATTGACATGCTCCCAGTCGTGCTGATGATGCGGCGTAAAACCACCGGGATTGATTCGGAAGACTCGTAGCGTGTCGGTGCTCCAACCCTGAGCCGGCCCGATAACGTTGGCTTTGGCGGTCTTGGAGACACCATCCATTTTGACTTCCTGCAGCCTGATCTCGTCGTGCTTGACTATTGGCATATCTCTTTCCTCTAACTTCGCAACTCAGAAGTATACGCAGGAAGGCGGCTGGTAGCCAAGGTGAAACTTGGGTGCGTTTTTCTGCTTGACTTGTAGACGACTGACAGGCGAAATTCTTAAGCTAAGAGGCAGAACACGACTTTTCGAAGCTGATGGGGCAGCTCCCATTCGCGCACCAGACGACCGGATTGACAGAGAACATGGATACCTTTTTGAACTCTGGGTAGTAAATAGCCACTCCTTGCGCCGCTTACGACAGGAGCGCAATGCCAACCCCTTCTCGGCCAACGAAGAAAGCAGCCGATGACAGCGGGCACGAAGATTGCTGTTGCAGATAGGCAGTGAGCAAGGCCAAATCGCAGTTTGTCACGAGGAGGAATTCTGATATGTGGAAATCGTCAATAGCGGCAGCAATCGTTGCTGCCCTGCTTCTGTCTCAGTCCGGGTGCTCCATGGTCGGGCTGGGAATCGGCGCGGCGATTGATGCCCACAAGCCGGATAGCGTCATCGTGCAAGGGTACCGTCTGACCACCATCGAACAGGGTTCCCCGCTTACCGTCACTCTCAACAATGGATCACGGATCACCGGCACTTTCGACTGGGGAATGGCAGCAAGCGCAGAGTGGATTGACACTCTCTACATGCGTGCCAGGTCAAATGACACGGGCTGCGCCATTCTCCCCGCCCTCGGAGACACTGTTGAGTTTATGCATAGATCCGGGCGGGTTCGTGGTCAAATCGACAACGTGGCTTGTCGACGTCTTGAATCCGGCTTTGACTTCTGTTATGGATTTGCCCCGGTCGATTCCTCCGACGAAAGGGAGTTTTGCCTCAGCCATTTGTTAGCTGTTCGCCGGTCTGACGGTGGTCTGCTGAGAAGTGGAGATATTGCCACCGCTATTGCTCAATCGCACACATTCGTGCCCTTCGCGGGAATTGAAATGACCACCAGTCAAGGCATACAACAGATGCCGCTCGATCGTATCGCACAAGTGGTTGCGCCCATCTACAAACACGGGAAACGGAATGGTCTTCTCATCGGCGTGGCCATCGATGTAGTTATGATTGCACTTGTGTGGAAGACCTTGAATGATTGGTCCGATTTGCCGCAGGGGGGCGTCCTGTGAACATCTTTGGGAGTTTTTTGCCAGCAACATAGCCCAATAGCAGTGTGCAGGTTTGAAGGAAGAACTATGAACTATCAAAGACAATTTCCGATTGCTTTGGCCATTGCCACAGCGCTTCTTCTGCTTCAGTCCGGGTGCTCCGTGGTCGGGCTGGGAATCGGGGAGGCGATTGACGCACACAAGCCGGATAGCGTCATTGTGCAAGGGTATCGTCTGGCCACAATCGAGCAGGGTTCCCCGCTTACCGTCGCTTTGACCAATGGATCGAAAATGGCTGGTACATTCAACGGCGGAATGCCGGCTACCGTAGAGTGGATTGACACTCTCTATATGCGTGCCCGGTCAAATGATCCCGGCTGCGCTATTTTGCCCGCCCTGGGAGACACTGTTGAGTTTATACATAGATCCGGCCTGATTCGCGGTCAGATCAAGAACGCAGTATACCGACGTCTTGAATCCGATTGTGACTTCTGCTTTGGACTTGCTCCGGTCGATTCCTCGGAGGAAAGGGAGTTCTGCCTCGGCCATTTGCTCGCTGTTCGCCGCCCTGATAGTGGCTTGCTGAGAAGTGGGGAAATTGCAGGCGCCATTGCGCAATCGCATACATTTATGCCCTTCGCGGGAATCGAAATGACCACCATTGCGGGCATACAACAGACACCGCTCGATTGTGTCGCACAGGTAATTGCTCCCAGCCATAAGCAAGGGAAATGGAATGGTCTTCTCATCGGCGGGGCCATTGATGTATTCATGTTTGTAGCTGCGTGGCATGTCAAGGAAGCCTGGTTGTATAGGGAAATAAGGAGAATCGTTGGTTTCTACTAGTGTGGTGTCACGGAGAAAGCCTTACAGATGAAAGGAATCTTGAGGAATTGTCATTCCCGCGAAAGCGGGAATCCAGTATTGAAATTAGCCTGGATCCCTGCTTTCGCAGGGATGACGGATTCGGGACTACTGCTGTAAAGAAGCGTTAGGGACACTACACTAGCATTGCTCAATGCGAGTGAGCTGGTCTGAAGGAGGAACTATGAATTATCAAAGACGATTTCGTATCGCTATTCTGGCCATTGCCGCAGCCCTGTTTCTGCTACAATGCGGCTGTTCGCTGATCGGCCTGGGAATCGGTTCAGCTATCGACAAAGGCCACCAGAAGGAGGTACCTGTCGAAGGTTGGCAGATAGCCGACGTGCCCGAGGGAACAAACGTTACTGTCTATCTAAACAACGGCAGTTCGGTCATCGGGAAACTGTGTGGTGTCGATTTCGCCGGATCGGCAGGTTTTCAGGATGACTATGTCCGTGCTCAACAGGAAGACTCGGCCGCTGCAATTCTTCCCCTTCTCGGCGATACTCTGGTTCTGAGGGGCAGATGGGGAGCACAAATCGAGGGGAAGCTTGTCGGAGTTGATCGTACTAGAGACAAAGGCAAGTGGGAATACTGGTTCAAAATCGCTGAGGAAGGTCGCGAGGAACCGCGCCTGTGCCGCCTCTCTGATGTCCATGACATACGGAAGGGCGACGGTTCTTCACTCGCTGGGTCAGATTTCGGCAGAATCCTAAACGAAACCGTTAAGACGTCGATCTCCACAATCAGCGTCTGCGGTGACCCGGGCGGTTCAAAATCAATTCAGGCGAGCGACATCAACTATGTCACGTTTACGAAGAAAGGCAAAGCCGCAGAGACCGGTTTTCTCATCGGACTCGCCGTGGACGCCACCATCATCGTAGCCGCAGTCATCATGTCAAATAACGATGAGCCACCATATCAGCCTCCGCCTTCGTCGGACAGTATATCCTGTCCGTACGTCTACAGCTTCGACGGAACCGATTACCGACTCGACGCGGAACCGCTGGGCGCCAGTTTCTGTCGGGCTTTCGCCAGGACTGACTGGGTCGAACTACACAACTTGCAGGTCAGCAATGGCCGGTGCAGAATTCGCATCACCAATGAGCTTCCCGAGACTGAATTCCTAAACGAAGTCAAGCTGCTTGCGGTTGACCATCCTCCATCAACCAGAGTGATCTACTCCGCGGCAGGCCGACCCCACACGATTGTCACACCGCTGGCTCCAATTCGGGCAGTTGACTACAGTGGCAACGACCAGCTTGATCTCGTCAACACCAGAGACGACTTGTTCTGGGCCGGCAATCCCTTTGGGAGAGATCCTGACAACACTTCGGACCTTCGCGATGGCTTGGAATTGGAGTTCACCAAACCAGCCGATGCCAGTTCCGTCAAACTCGCCCTCAACGTGCGAAACACTTCATGGGGGGCGGAGATGCTCCACGAGACACTGATGCTGCTTGGCGACGATGCTGCCGGTTGGTATGCAGCGCTTGAGACTTCGCCCATGGCACGACTGGCTTTGAAACAAGCGTTGATCCGCGAGGGAATGCTTCAGATCAAGATATGGAACGGACACCTTTGGAAAGACGCAGACTTCGTCTGGGGCATAGGTCCCAAGCTGTTCAAGGATCAAGTGTTTGAGTTGGACATCAGGGGAATTCCCGGGGACCGACTGAAACTGCGACTCGAATCAACCGCCGGCTTCTGGGCGGTCGATAACGTGATGGTCGATTACTCACCTGATCTTCCGGTCGATGTCACGGAGCTGCCGCTTGCTCAAGCCGTCGACTACCAAGCAAAGGATTTGCGGCAGCGCCTGTCACACAAGGACAGTGCGTACTATGTCATGGCCTCCAATGCGGACTGGGCTGAGCTGTCTTTCGCCGCGCCGGCAAGTTCACGAAACACGGTTCGATCGTTCGTAGTTAGATGCACGGGCTACTATGAGACGCTCATTCCATCCGGCACACAGCCTCGGGTCGATCGGGTTACTCATTTCATCAACGAACCCAACGCGTTTGGCAAGTACGCTCTCGGAAAACTGAACCGCGATTTGGCATCGGCGACAGCTGGGCGGCATTTGAGACTGATCTCCAGATCCAAGGATTAGAGGGATACGAAAGGAGCATCGCAATGTCAAAAGCGATTATTAGGGCGGTCATTTTCAGCCCTTTTTACGATCGCTGCCTCTTTCCAATGAATCCCGGATATAAGACCCATATTCCTCGAGAGGAGCTTTAGACATGACCACAGACGAACTCGATACCGCCATTACGGTGCGACCGCTCATCTACCGCTGCTTGGCTCTGACCGGATCGTTTGAGACCGGCAAGAGTATTCCTGACTGTTTTTCCGGACTGTCAGGCGACTTCGACGGTCAGGGCGTCAGCTTTGGCGTGCTGCAATGGAACTTCGGGCAGAAATCGCTTCAACCATTGTTGCGCGAAATGTGCGACCAACATCCCGACATCATGAAATCAGTGTTTCAGAGTCAGTATGACATCATCCTTAAAGCGCTGGAATTATCACAGAACGAGATCATGCGGTTTGCTCGCGAGATGCAGCATCCGGTCAAGCATTTCGTTTACAAGCCGTGGCGGGAGATGTTTGTCGCGCTCGGCAGAACCCCTGAATTCCAGGATATAGAAACGAAATATGCGCACGCGACTTTCGAAAAAGCAATCGGGTTGTGTCGCGAATATGAACTCGGGTCCCAACGCGCGGCGGCGCTGATGTTCGACATCAAAGTGCAAAACGGCAGCATTGCAGGTGAAACCAAGAGAACGATCCTAGCAGACTTGGAGACGATTGCCAAATCGCTCCCGCAAGATGAACTCGAAGTGACAAAAATGCGTATCGTCGCTAATCGGCGAGCGGACGCTGCCAAACCCAAATGGGGGGAAGACGTACGTGCCCGCAAACTCTGCTGCGCTAACGGCGGCGGCGTTGTTCACGGCATCGAATACGATCTTGAGGATCAGTTTGGTATCAGCTTGAAGCCAATGGGGTAGTCGGTTATGGAGAGGTTGTCTCATAAGTTCCTTTCCCTCACCCCTACACCCCTCTCCCAGTGGGAGAGGGGAAGGGGGTGAGGGTGTAAGGCGTAGCAATGCCACGATCTCGCTCAACATTCTCAACCATCGCGATCGCTGCTCACAACTGTACTCCAACTTGTGGGACAACCTCTGGACGCTTCACGGGCGACGCTGCCGCAAAAAAAGTGAGACCCTGATCTCTGGGAGAGAATGAGGGTCTCGTGCACCGATGTAGAATGACAGGACGAATCGCTTCGTCATCCTATCTAACAACCGAGACTATCTTTTGTTTCTGGAATAATGGCGAACTCAGATTCTTTTTGACCACGATTCTGAAACCTACCGAAGTCATTTCCTGCCCTCAAGAGACCCAAAACAAAAGGAACTCTTCCCTCACAAAAGAGCTCCTCAATCCCCTCCTCAACAGTACCCTTCACCGCCACTCTGTTTCCAAGAGTAACTGACTTCAAGCTCCTTACAAGCAGAAGCCGTGCCAGTATGTTCAGATATTGCACATATCGCTAAGCGATTGCACTGCAACTGAATAGACAGAGGTTGCGACGGCTGAATCGCGAGTTTTGAATCACCGACGCAGGATATGCTCGACAGTTCGACCAATTCACTTCATGTCAACCGTCATAAGTCACTGCATTACAATCAAGTATCGTGCCGCAGCTTTTACGCTACCGAGACTGTGTATGAGCAGGAACGCCCCGTCTGTAGCCGGGCGTCTGAGTGAATACCATTGATGCGGATTTATCCGTAACCAAGAGCGTTCGAACGGTTTGAATCTACACTTTCTTCTTGGGGACGTGCACTGACATCCCATGGACATCGTGGGCTGCTTCCATAATCGCTTCCGAAAGCACCGGGTGCGCGTGTATCATATTGCCGAGCGCCGCAGCCGTCATCCCCTGCCGGATTGCCAGGGCTGCCTCATGCACGAGATCGGTGGCGTGTGCGCCGATGATATGCGCCCCGAGAATCTTGTCGGTTTCTTTGTCAGCGATAATCTTGACCCCACCCAGAATGTCCCCCTCGGCTTTGGACTTCCCCAACGCTCGGAAAGCATAGTTGCCCAGACGCAGTTCATGCCCCAGTTCTTCGGCTTTCTGCTGTGTCAAACCGACCGAGCCAACTTCGGGATCGGTGAAAATCGCATTCGGCACGCCGACATAATCGGCCTTGGTGACTTTGCCAAGCGCGTTGGCGACGGCGACCGTCCCCTCATACGACGCAGTATATGCCAGCAGATACTTCCCCGCGCAGTCGCCGATTGCGTAGACGCCGGGCACAGTTGTTTCCATCCTGTCATTGACCACAATCGAACCGTTTTTGTTCAGTTCGCAGCCGACCGCTTCGAGATTGATATCCTCGGTATTGAACGAACGCCCGACCGAAACCAGCACCTTCTCGGCGGTCACTGTCTTGCCCGATTCGAGATTGCAGGTCACGCCGCCGGCACCTTCGGTTACGGAAGATACTTTCTCCCCCAGGTACAACTCTGCGCCGCGTTTTTTCATCTCGCGCTCCATCGTCTTGGACGTATCGATATCCTCCATCGGCAGCAGGTGCGGCAGCATTTCCACGATAATGACTTTGGCGCCAAACTCCGACAGCAGACAGGCAAACTCGCAGCCGATTACGCCGCCGCCGATGATTGTAATCGACTGCGGAATCGCTTTGGGATAGATCATTTCATCCGATGAGATGATCGTGCTGCCATTGAACGGAAAGGCCTTCATATTCATCGGGCGCGAACCGGTGGCAATGATAATCTTGTCCGCTTCGACCTGCACAACACTACCATCGGCCTTTTCGACCGAGATATGATGAGTGTCGTCGAACGTCCCAAGACCGTTGTACAGCGTCACGCCATGCGATTTGAATAGCATACCTACGCCGCCGACCAGTTCGCTGACGATCTTGTTCTTGCGATTGACCATCGTCTCAATATCAATCGACACTGCCCCTGTTAGACGGATACCGAATTCGCCTGCGTCTTTGATCTTCTTGAAGAGATGCGCGGTCGCGATGAAAGTCTTGGTCGGAATACAGCCCCAGTTAAGGCAAATTCCTCCTAACTTGTCTTCCTCGATGCAACAAACCTTCGCGCCCAGTTGCGCCGCTCTGATTGCCGCCACATACCCCCCCGGTCCCCCACCGAGAATCGCTATATCAAACTTGTCTGGCATGATCTATATCCTCTAAACAAACGCCCATTTCCAATGTATACGAACGAACCGACAAGTTACGTGAGGATGGGGAAAAGTAAAGGGGATTCGGGGGGGGCAGATCAGGTGCGAATTGCCTCAGATTAAATGTTACCGAAGATAGGTTGAGAAGGGGGTGAAAACGGGTTCGTTGCCTCATATTCGATGTTACCGAAAGGAGTGAGGAATATGGGACGTGATTCGAAGCGCGAGTATCTGCGGGCGATAGGGGAGCGTTACCGTCGGGCATCGAAAGCCGAGAAGGGGGTGATGTTGCGGGAGTTCTGTGCGGTGTGCGGTTATCATCGT
>Ga0209777_10000812_pt1 | contig 48306 bp, 39 predicted proteins | sample FrelakmetHBP12HB_FD_187147 | JGI IMG/M metagenome (GOLD analysis project Ga0209777, IMG submission 187147) | Freshwater lake sediment microbial communities from the University of Notre Dame, USA, for methane emissions studies -HBP12 HB (SPAdes)... | ecosystem: Environmental > Aquatic >... | reverse complement strand
CCAGAGGATCCGCCCCCGGCTTCATCCTATCGTAGAGGAGACGGGCCCCAATGCCGTATCCTCCAATGAAGTTTCTCGCCAATTCCTCTGAAAGCGTCTTTTCTTCAAGGGTCCCCTTCGTCAAATCGACAAAAAGTAATTTGCCTGCATATGCGCCTTCCATCTGATTCCTCCTTTTTGGGTTATTTTGTCACAAAGGCCACAAAGACGATTCAGGGTTCACCGTTTTCGGACCCTGAACTTTGAAGTTCGTTCCCTTTTCATCGACACAACGCGTCCGGGTCGGTATAAGTCTATCCCGTTGCTGCCGGCCTTTGATTGATGGCCTCCTTTTTTCACCGAACAAACTGCTCGAGCAAAGGACCTCGGGCCTGATACCACCACAAAATTGTCTTGTACCTCTTTGATATTGCAACTATTAGTGAGACCCGTCCCCAAATGCGATAGGATCAAGGCGGAGGCTGCGAATATCCTAAGGATCTATTGACCTTATGGATGGGAAGCTAATGCAATCACTGTGATTTCATTCTTGCCGGGACCATAGTACCAAAAGACTCTATACGCCGCCGGGGTTGATCGCTCAGCATAAGCTTCAAGAACTTTCTCACCATTAGGTCCTTTTAGACTGCTAAACTCGTGGGTCTTCAGACTCTTATGCCTTGGACTACCTGACAAAGATTGAATAGCTTTTTTGACCGAATTGTATCTTTTCTCAAGCCCTTTGTCCGTTTTGAGCTTATGCAATTGATCTCTTGCCGGGTCTGTAAGGAAGATCTTGAACAAGGGTCCCTCTAAAGTTCATCAAGGTTTAATTTCGAAATTCTACCTTCTCCCGCAGCCTTCAATCCTTTTCTAACACTTTCAAGAGCTTCTTTATCTTGAAAGAGCCAGAGCTCCGATGCCGGAATTTCGACGACAGGCTGCAATAGTACCTCTCCCCGGTTATTTTTATATAATCGCACTCTTTTAGAACCTTTGAGAAGCTCTCCAAGGGTAAGTCTATTCCGGTCGTCAATGGTTCTCGTATCTATCTCCCTGAACTCTTCGTTAACTTTGACACTATTTTTCTGCATCTCCATTCCCTCCGGGTACCTTATAACATAAGTCCCATTGGGGGTCAATGGGTAAAATCCATTCGCCCATTTTCCTTCAATGATCGGTCCATGTTCTGCTTTCTACTTCACTGAAACCCTCGACCCCTTGCCCCCTTGGACGCTATTATAGAACGTAGGACACTTCCTGGGGGAGGTCCTCTGTTCGGATGTAAAAGATAGAATTCAGAATGATGAATGAGAAATTGAGAATTGAAGTCACGGATTGCCAATCAGCACTGCCCAGACACGAGTAACGGAGCACGAATAGATATTGTTCTGGATATTGACACGATCACGTGCCATCGGTCGTTTTCTTTTGGAGCTCTATTAATGCTACGCCCTATGCCATGGATGCCTCCCTTCAACAGGGAAAGAAGGCCAGCAACGGATCGGCCGAAAAGGCAAAGGCCTTCACCGGTGAGGCGGCGCTGTCCAAGGAGGAAAAGTTCAAGTCCGTTGGCCATGTGAGGGACGAGGGGGACGTAACTCACAATGATCACAATTGTTGCCCATCTCAGGGGTTCTTTTTCTTTATGGCCATCGCAACGGCTGATGCCCCAACTCCCAACCTCCTCGCGATTTCAGCCATCGAGATCCCTGCCTCCAGCCCAACAACCATGCGTAACAGTTTAGCGCCTTGAAAAAGGAGTCATGTTCAACACAGAGACACAGATACCACAGCGCGGCATAGCTGCAACCAAATCCGAAGCACGAAATCCGAAATTCGAAACAAATTCGAATAACCACAATTCGAATGATCAAAACAAGTCAGACAAAGGGTTGGGCGAAAATCTTAACAACATTTCAGGAAATTGACTGTGACTAGTCCAGAGGGCTTTTCCTTCTTTTGTCCGGTCGGTCGAAGATCCCGGTGAAGTATACCGGGAGACACCGCGCCCGGAAAAAGGGCCATGCCCGTTTATGTAACCGGCAGGTTCTCATTCGTTCCACAGGGTCTCCCTCATTCAAATAGCATCTCTGCCCCGTTCCCCTGTCCGAATACGAATCACTTCTTCTACGGGGACGATGAAGATCTTTCCGTCCCCGATTTTTCCGGTCTTGGCAACCCGCACAATGGTTTCGATCACCTGGGAAAGCATTTCTTCGGTGGTGACCAATTCAATCTTCACCTTGGCGAGAAAGTCGATCTTGTATTCAGCTCCACGATAGATCTCGGTATGACCTTTTTGCCTTCCGAAGCCCTTAACTTCAGTGACTGTCATCCCCTGAACGCCGATTTTGGATAATGCCTGCTTCACTTCATCTAATTTGAATGGCTTGATAATGGCTTCGACCTTTTTCATTGATGACCTCCTTGTTGAGTTCGGCGTTGGGAGTCTTTCATTCAGAGTTTTCACTCTTTTTCTCCGAGTTCCTGACTCCTAACTCAGAAACTGTATCCTGCTTCGCCATGCTGACTGATATCCAGACCATTGATCTCATGCTCTTCACTCACTCGCAAGCCTAGTGTCCGATCAAGGACCTTCAATAGGACCCATGTTACCGCGAAGGAATAAAAACCATCCTGCGATACTATCTTAGGAGAAGTTTACGGTTTGCCCTATTTTCAAGGGCTTCTTCGTTTGAACTGCCTTGCCAGATCATCAATGGGGAGGATGTGAACGATGGGGCGTCCGTGGGGACAGGTCGAGGAGAGAGGAAGGGAGGAAAAATCCTCGATCAAACGGGTCATCTCCTCCCTGTTCAGCACGGAATTGGCCCGGATTGCGGAATGGCAGGCCACTCGGATGAGGAGCCGGTCGATCTGTTTCGACCTTTCCGGTTCCTTCTCAAGCAATAAAAGCTCATCGAGGATCTCACGGATCTCGTTCGGGGCCTCCCTCTCATCGAGCAGGGTGGGAACGGAGCGAAGAACAAACTCCTTCTCCCCCAACGGGTCGATCTCAAATCCGAGGGAGTGAAACGCCTCGAGGTAAGAAATCAGCGTTAACGATTCTCCTGCTGAAAACTCCAGCGGAACCGGAAAGAGGAATCTCGTAACCGGAATCGATCTCCCTTCATATTCCTTTTTCAATCGTTCGAAGACGATTCGCTCGTGGCAGGCATGCTGATCGATAAAAACAATCCCCTCTTCTCCTTCCCAGACGAGATACGTTCCTCGAACCTGGCCCAGCAGATGAAAGGGCATCTTTTCCCCTGCCTCCCACTGCGGGCCCGCCCCTTCCATCACCATGGGAGGGGGCTCAGCACCCTGCCATGACCTCATCGGAGGATGAACAGGATAGGGCTTCGGAAGGGGCAGAAAACGATCTCCCGGTCCCCAGGAGACCTCTTGCCCCTTTCCATCTCTCGATGGAATTTTCGTCGAGGATGGCTCCACTTCCTGACTTAAACGAATCGCCCTGTGGACTGCCTGAAAGATTCTCTCCTGGTCTCTGAACTTCACCTCTGCCTTGGTCGGATGGACATTGACATCGACCCAGGAAGGTGGAAGAGTGATGAACAAGAGGACAACTGGAAACCGGCCCGCCGGAATGAGATGGCGGTAGCCCTCGAGGATGGCCCTGTAGATCAATCGATCCTTGACGAACCGCCGATTGACGTAGATGGAGATCCCCTCACCATTCCCCTTTGAGTAGATGGGAAGACTTCCATATCCTGAAATCTTGATCTCCCCGTCCTCAAATGAGAACGGCCGAAGATGACGGTAGGCGTCTCTCCCCAGGACCGCTTCGATTCGCACCAGGGGAGACTCTGTCTTCACCAGCTCATAAAGCACTTTGCCGTCATGAATAAATTTAAATGTCACCCCGGGATGGGAAAGGCTAAGCCGCAGAAAATGGTTCAGGCAGTGGCGAAGCTCTGTCTGGATTGATTTCAGGAACTTTCTTTTGACCGGTATATTAAAGAAGAGGTCCCTGACCTGCACCTCTGTTCCGGTAGGGCAGCCCGTCTCACCCGGATGTCCCACCTGACCCGCTTCGCAGATGACCTTTGTCCCTGCCAGCGAGGAAGGGACCCGTGTCTTGACCGTCATCCGTGATACCGAGGCAATACTCGGGAGGGCCTCTCCCCGAAATCCCATGGTCCGAATGGCATAGAGATCTTCGGTACTTCTCAGTTTGCTCGTGGCATATCGCTGAAGGGCCCGGGGAACATCTTCCCCTTCGATCCCTTCTCCGTTGTCCTGGACGCGGATGAGCTCGAATCCCCCCTTCCTCAGCTCAACAATGACCTCTGTGCTCTCCGCATCGATGGCATTCTCCACCAGCTCTTTCACAACGGAGGCAGGCCTCTCGACCACCTCTCCCGCTGCAATGGTCTGAGCAATGGACGGGGGCAACACCCGAATCTTTCCTGGCATCGAATCGAGCCTCGTGTCGAGAACGGATTTTGCTATTTAAGATTTCAGATTTTTCAATCTACAATCTGCGATCTGCTATCTGCAATCAAGGATTTAGCGCTTATCCTTCTGCTTCTTCTAAAAAGAGCCCCATCTTTCTAAATTTCTCGTATCTCGTGGCTAACAACTCCTCGATGGAGACCCCCTCCAGCTCTCTCAAGTGGCGATCAATCGCCTTTTTCAGGTTATCTGCCATGGCTTCGGGATCTCGGTGAGCCCCTCCCGGAGGTTCCTGAACGACCTCATCGATCACTCCCAGGCGATGTAAATCCGGAGCGGTCAACTTCAGGGATTCTGCAGCCACCTTTCCCTTCCCTCCATCTTTCCACAGGATCGCGGCACATCCTTCCGGAGAGATGACAGAATAAACGGAATACTCCAGCATGAGGATTCGGTCGCCCACTCCGATGGCCAGGGCCCCTCCACTTCCCCCTTCTCCAATCACGACGACAACGATTGGAGTTCGAAGCATGGCCATGGCTTTAAGATTCCGGGCGATGGCCTCGGCCTGTCCTCGTTCCTCCGCCCCCACCCCCGGGTAAGCCCCGGGCGTATCGATCATCGTCACGATCGGTTTTCGAAAGGTCTCAGCCAGCTGCATCAGTCGAAGCGCTTTCCGATATCCCTCGGGGTGGGACATTCCGAAGTTTCGATAAACCATCTCTTTCATATCGGACCCTTTCTGCTGCCCGATGAGAACCACAGACTTCCCGCCAAATCTCGTCAGGCCAGCCAGAACAGCAGGGTCATCTCCAAAAGTTCGGTCCCCGTGGAGTTCGATAAACCCCTCGAAAATCGTTCGAACATAGTAAGAAGGCTTCGGCCGGTCAATGTGTCTGGCGAGCTGCGTGATCTGCCAGGGGCTCAGGTTCGAATAGATCTCCTTCTGAAGGCGATGAAGCTTCTCCTCAAGGCTTTTTAGCTGCTCACTGAAATGAACCTGTTTGTCTCTCGAGAATCGTCTCAGGTGGTCGATCTCATTCTCGAGCTCAACGAGGGGCTTCTCAAAGTCGAGATAATGGCGCACCATTCTCAGGAACCTCTATTCAAATGAGACCGAAGGAGACTGGAGGAGATCTCGTATGTCATTCTGGAACCGGGAGGACGGATCGACACCGTACTGATCCGACAGGGCGATCACGGTCTCGCCGTTTTTTCCGCCCATGAGATGAAGAAGGACCTGGTGCGTCCCCGGATGGGATCTTACGATCTCTTTGAAATCTCCGAGACGAGAAAGGCTGAGTGCGGAGGCGGGAACTCTCAAGTGCAGGGTTCGCGTTGAAGGAGATTCAGACTCACAAAGGGCACGAACCTCCATACCCTTAATCTTGCAGCGATCCTCGGTGATATCAAGGATCCCTCGAACGAGAATCGGATCCCCTCCATTGAGCAAGGGCAGGGCCGCCTTGAAAACCTCCGGGAAAAGGATCACCTCCACAAACCCCTTCATGTCCTCAAGGGTGAGAAAGGCCATCCGATCCCCTTTTTTCGTCGTAATCTCCTTGATCGTGCTCACCAGCCCGCCCACTTTGACCTCTGCACCGTTCTCCAGGCCGGAGAGCGTTGACGTATCCTCCTTCGTCACTCGCCTGAGCGTTTCCTGATACCGCGTCAGGGGGTGGCGGGAGATATAGAACCCGACGGTCTCTTTCTCAAAGGCGATCAGTTGCCTCTCCGGAAATTCTTCGATCTCCGGATATTCCTCCTTCTTTTCCTCACGGAGGGAGATCAGCATGTTCAACTGAGGCTCCTCCTTCTTTTTCTGAAACCACTGCGAGCGCGCGAGGAGATCATCCAGGATCGTTAACATCTGAGATCGGTAGGCCTTGGAGAATTCAAACGACCCACACTTGATCAGGCTCTCGATGACCCGGCGGTTCACCTTCCTGAGATCGACCCGTTCGCAGAAATTGAAAAGGGACGGAAAGGGTCCCCTTGCTTCACGCTCGGTCAGGATGGCGTCGATGGCCGCACCGCCCACATTCTTCACGGCCGCGAGTCCGAACCGAATCTGGTTGCCGACGACGGCAAACTGTTTAAAGCTCTCGTTGATATGGGGAGGCAGGACCTCAATCTTCATCTCCCGGCATTCCGAGATATATTTGACGATCTTATCCGCATTCTGCGCTTCACTCGTGAGAAGGGCTGCCATGAACTCAATCGCATAATGCGTCTTGAGATAGGCGGTCTGATAGGCCAGAAGCGCGTAGGCAGCACTGTGGGACTTGTTGAAACCGTACCGACCGAAGGTTTCCATCTGTTCAAAAATCTTTTCCGCCTTTTTGGCGGGGATCCGATTCTTTTTGGTCCCCTCCAGAAATTTCTCCTTCTGCCGCTCCATCTCCGCGGCATCCTTCTTGGCCATGGCCCTCCGGAGGTTATCCGCATCTTCCAGGCTGAAGTGGGCAAGGGTGCTCGCGATACGCATCACCTGCTCCTGATAGACGATGACGCCGTAAGTATCCCTTAGGATCTCCTCCAGGGCCGGAACCTCATATCGAATCGACTCCTGCCCGTGGCGCCGCTTGATAAACTCACCCACCATACCGCTATCGAGGGGACCGGGCCGATAGAGGGCCACCAGGGCAATGATGTCTTTGAAACTCTGGGGCTTGAGTTTCACCAGGAGATCCCTCATCCCCGAGCTTTCCAACTGGAAGATGCCCAGGTTGGAACCTGCACCGAGCAGGGCGTAGACCTCCCGATCATCCAGGGGAATTTCCGAAAGCTCAAGCTTGATCCCCCGGTTTCTTTCGATCATCTTAATCGCCTGGTCCACAACGGTCAGGGTCTTCAATCCCAGGAAATCGAATTTGACCAGGCCAATGGATTCCACCTGTTTCATGGCGTACTGGGTCATGACCTCACCGTTCTGGCCACGCAGCAGGGGAAGGTACTCCATGAGCGGCTTGTTTGCGATCACGACTCCAGCGGCATGGGTGGAGGCGTGGCGTGCCAGGCCCTCCAGAGACCGTGCAATCTCGAAGAGGGAACCAATCCGGGGATCCTTTGCGATCGCCTCCTTCAGTCCTGCCTCTTGCTGGAGGGCCTGTTCGAGGGTGATGTCCAATTTGTTCGGGATGAGTTTCGCAATGCGGTCTACTTCCGCATAGGGAATGCCCATGACACGGCCCACATCCCGGATGACCGCCTTCGCCTGCATTTTTCCAAAGGTGATAATCTGGGCGACATTCTCTTTTCCGTATTTCTCGCTCACATAGCGAATCACATCGTCGCGGCCCTCCATGCAGAAATCGACATCCACATCGGGCATGCTGCTCTTGCGGCCGGGATTCAGGAATCGTTCAAAGATGAGATCGTATTCAATCGGGTCGAGATCGGTGATGTTGAGCGAATAGGCCACCAGGCTTCCCGCAGCCGATCCTCTTCCGGGGCCAACCGGAATTTCATGGTTCTTGGCATAGTGAATAAAATCGTAGACGATCAGAAAGTAACCCGGATATCCCATGGACTTGATGATCTTGAGCTCCTCTTCAAGCCGGGCCTTGTAGCGGGCGCAACGATCCTCAAAATCCTTTTCAGCCCGATGGCGCGAAAGGCGCCTCTCCAACCCTTCCCGGGCAAGCTTGTCCAGGTAACTGTCAGCGGTTTCTCCCGAAGGGACCGTGATTCTGGGGATGTGTTTCTCGTCGAATCGGATTTCGAGGTTGCATTGCTCCGCAATCGCCAGAGTGTTGGCGCAAGCTTCCGGACAGTCTTTGAAGAGACCTGCCATCTCCTCGGGAGATTTAAAGCTGAACTCCTCCGACGAGAATCTCATCCGATCATTATCCTGAAGGGTCTTTCCGGTCTGGATGCAGAGAAGAACCTCGTGGGCCTTCGCGTCCTTCTGGTGCAGGTAGTGGCAATCGTTGGTGGCGACGAAGGGGAGGGAAAGTTTGGCTCCGATTTCCAGGAGCCGATTGTTCACGTTCAACTGGTTTTCGACCCCGTTATTCTGAAGTTCGATATAAAACCGACCGTGATCGTAAATCCTCATATATTCTTCTGCCAGCTGGAGGGCCCTTTTCATATCCCCTTTGGCAGTATGGACCGCGATTTCTCCTTTCAGGCAGCCGCTCAGCGCGATCAGCCCTTCGCTGTATTTGGCGAGAAGCTCCTTATCGACCCGGGGTTTGTAATAGAACCCTTCCAACCAGGCAAGGCTCACGAGCTTCAGTAGATTGTAGTAACCGGTCCGGTTCCGCACGAGGAGGGTCAAATGATAATTGCCCTCTCCTCCCTCCGCCGTCTTTTTCTCGATGCGGCTTCCGGGGGCTACATAAACTTCACATCCGACGATGGGCTTGATGCCGTGGGAAATGGCCTTCTGATAAAACTCAATTGCCCCGAACATGTTGCCGTGGTCCGTCAATGCCACGGCAGACATCTGATATTTCTTCGCCTGATCAAAGAGATCCGCGAAACGGATCCCTCCGTCAAGAAGGCTGTACTGACTATGAAGATGAAGGTGAACGAAGCTGGAATGCTGCATGCCTCTCAGAGCCCCTCTCATGAAGATCATTGAGCATCGGTCATTGAGCAATGAGCATTTAGCATTGCTCAATGACAAATGATGACGGCCATTCAAAAATGATCATTGGTCATTTAATATTTGTCATTGCTAACCGCAAACTGCCAATTTCCAAATGATCATTTAGCATGGGTCGTTTAGCATTTCCCGTTGTTCATTGCTACTTGCTAAATGACCATTGCGAATTGATCATTGATTCTTTATTCCCATTCAATCGTGCTGGGGGGCTTGGAGCTGATGTCGTAGACGACCCGGTTGACTCCCCTCACTTCATTGACGATACGATTGGAGATTTTCTCCAGTGTCTTATAGGGCACTCTGACCCAGTCTGCTGTCATCCCGTCCTGGCTCGAAACGACCCGCAAGGCCACCACGTTTTCGTAACTTCTCTCGTCCCCCATCACGCCCACGGTCTTTACGGGCAGGAGAATGGCAAAGGACTGCCAGACCCGATCCCACAGCCCACCTCTCTCCATCTCCTCCCTGACAACCTCATCTGCGTCTCTCAGGATCTTCAACCGCTCTCTCGTCACTTCTCCAATAATTCGGATCGCCAGTCCAGGCCCTGGGAAGGGCTGACGCTTCACCACCTCTTCAGGCAGTCCCAGCGCCCTTCCGAGCTGCCTCACCTCGTCCTTGAAAAGCTCTCGAAGGGGTTCGACCAGCTTCAAGCGCATCCTCTTCGGCAATCCTCCCACATTGTGATGACTCTTGATCGTTGCAGAGGGACCCTTCCAGGAGACGCTTTCGATCACATCCGGGTAGAGGGTGCCCTGGGCCAGAAAGGCCACCTGCCCCAGCTTTTTGGCCTCCTTCTCGAAGAGGGCGATAAACTCCTTCCCGATTCGCTTTCGCTTCTCTTCAGGGTCGGTGATTCCCTTGAGGACCCGGAGGAACCGGCCTTCTGCATCCACATGGATGAGAGGAATCTTAAAATAATGGCGGAAGAGATTGACCACCTGAGAAGCCTCGTTCTTCCTCAGGACGCCGTTGTTGACAAAAATACATTGCAGACGATCACTGATCACACGGTGGAGCAGGAGCGCGACAACCGAAGAATCAACCCCTCCGCTCAGGGCGCAAATCACCCTGCCCGATCCGACCTTTTTCTCAAGATCTTTTCTCGTCTGATCGAGAAAGGACTCCATCGTCCAGAGGTTCGCACATTCACATATCCCGAAAAGAAAATTCCGGATGATCTCGATCCCCCTCGGGGTATGAACCACCTCCGGATGAAATTGAAGCCCGTAGAGCTTTCTCTGGTCGTCCTCCATTGCGGCAAAAGGCGTATTTCTGGAATAGGCCACAGTTCGAAATCCGGGGGGAAGCTCCTCGATCTGATCTCCATGGCTCATCCATACCACCATGGAGGTCCCTCTCTTTCCCATTCCCTTGAAAAGCTTTCCTCCGGAGCCGAGGGTCAACCTCACCTTTCCGTACTCCCGCTTCTCCGAGTGAGCTACCTCTCCTTTCAAAAGGTACCCCATCAGCTGCATCCCGTAGCAGATACCCAGAACAGGAATACCCATCCTGAAGATCTCCGGGGCACATCGGGGAGATCCTTCGCCGTAAACACTCGCCGGGCCTCCTGATAGAATGATCCCCTTCGGGGCGATGGCTCTCACCTCTTCCATGGGGATATGGAAGGGATGGATTTCACTGTAGATCTGGCATTCTCTCACTCTTCGGGCAATGAGCTGGGTATATTGAGAACCGAAATCGAGAATCAAAATTCGATCGAAGCCTGTTTGTCTCTTCACCATCTTCCATCTCCAGATGAATCATTTGGGAAAAAAGAAAGGCACAAGATCGACCTGCTTTCAGTGTTTCAGGAGATATTTCCCATCTCTCAGCTCGTATTGATAGGAAACTCCTTTGCGATAAAAGAGATCGTCCTTCTGAAGCAGCTCGGCACTGACCAGTTCCTCGAGGCGGTTTGGATAGCTTCCCTTTTCCAGAGAATAGATCTCAAGAGCGTTCTTGACGCGCTGAAGCTGGTTTCTATAAATGAAATGCGTCGGAGTCGCCAGGTCAACCCGTTCAATCCTCGAATCCCAGAGGAGGCTCATGAAATTGGGTTTGAGATAGAAAAAGAAGAGAAAGATCAATACGACGAAAGACCCGTAAGAGGCAACGGTCAAGGCCTCTCTGATCTTCACCATGCTCACTTTCTTGATGAAACTGGGCGTTCGAACTCCGACGATTTCGATAAAGCCCATTTCCAGGAGGTTCATCAGGATTTCGCTCGCGTTGAATTTCCCGAGGAGGCTCCGGTCGATGATCTCCTGAATCGTCCGCGTCCCATCGACCAAATTATAAATGAGCTCTTGCTCAGAGGTCAATTTTTCCCTCAGATAGTTTTGGGGTGATAGGGCTTCGATCGATTTGTCCCGGGGGCTTAACGTCTTCCGGAACACGAGGTGCGAAGAAAAGATCTTCTTCTCAATCTCCGACCATTCATCCACCATCCGAAGGATATTCAGCAATACCTGCTCCGTGCTGAGGGCAAAAGGGATCTTCTTGTAACTCTCAACCAGTTTCAGATCAAAATTGAATATCCCATCCTCCCACCAGAAGAGGTCATAGATCGTTTCATAGACCTGGGTGGAGATGACTTTCAGAATATCATCTTTCGTGATCAGTTGAAGTTCAACGAGAATCTCCCCAAGGTACTTGAGAGTCTCCTTTTGAATCTTCAGAACCCGATCCAGCTGATCCTCTGTGATGAGTTGGGCCTTCACCAGGATTTCGCCGATGAGATCCTTCTTGCCCCGGTAGTTCGAATAGACATGGACGATCATTCCGTCGACAAAATAGACCTCCACCAGATCCTTGCCCCTTCGGATTTTCAGAACCCCTGTCTTGAGTTGCTGACCGATGAGCTGGACGATCTCCGTGATGCTGAAGTCCTTTAAAGTTCCCTGCAGCGCCATGGATGTTCCCTTCCGTTCTCCGTCCCTAAAGTCCTTTCGGCCGCTCCGACCCGGTCCGATATTTCGGCTTGAGCCCCAGGATGTGGCGCAGGGCAAAGTAATAAAAAACCCCAAAAAAACCTCCCCAGAAGAGGACACGCCACAACGTTCCGGACAGGTCGGGAACGGGAAGCCTGATCACCCCATTCCACGAGACAAATTTGAGAATAAAAATAAAAAAGAGAAAAAGAAGAAGGAGCCCTCGGATGGGACGGCCACTCCACAGATCTCCAAAGCCGCTCAAGAAGAACGAGACCACCCGATTCACCTGTTGATTCTGTCTCTGAAATTCCTGGGCTTGAAGGGATTTTTTCTGCGCAATCTTGGGATGAATCTTCTCGTTCTGAACAAAAATCCGGTAACAATTGAAACAGATGAATTCCTGCTCTGAGGCCCCCAGATAGAAGCGGTAGGTCGGGCTTCCACACATCGGGCACCGGGTGAGAAAACGTCTCGTCCGGCAATACCTCGCCATCCCCATCAGAAATCCGAGGAAAAGGATGGGGGCCAGGAAAGAGACCCTTGATGGGACCTTTTCAAACCAAGCCTTAAAGAGCCTGAACAGAAGCCCCTCCCTTCCAATGAACTGGGCGAGAAATCTTCCCCAGAGCCTTTTCGTGCCCAACGTTTCGTCGATCACCTGACGGTTCAGGTTTGCCGAATCGATGGAGACGTAAAAGTTCACCGTTTCGGGATCGAACTGTCTGGCCCGTTGAAAAGCCCTGTCGATCTTTCCCGAGAGGAAGGTCTCCTGCGCATAGGCGCGATAGAGATTGTAGTAATAGGTTCCCTTGTTCGGGTTCAAGTCGACTGCCTGCTGGTAGGAAGCGATGGCGAGCTCCGGCTGCTTCCGGGCAAGGTAGACATTTCCAAGGTTTGAAAAGGCCTCGTCGAACTTGGGATCCTGCTGAACCGCTCTCTGATAGAACTCCTCAGCCTGTGCATAATGCCCCTGTCTCTTTTCCATCAGACCCAGGGTAAAGAGAACTTGCGGATCATCGGGATGGCTAACCAGCCAGGTCCTTAGCTTCTGTTCTACCGACCGGTCCCAGTCTTCGTGGTTTGCCTGATTCATTTCAAGAAGGATATCTGAGGAAAGGCCGTCCAAAAAAGAGGAGGACGTCCGGAGGAAAAACGGAAGATAGGCCAAAACGATAAGAAACCCAATGATCAACTGTCTTTCCCTCCCGATCACATAGCCCCACAATAACATGGACCAGAACAGGATCGCCCAGAGAATATCCAGACGGAGAAAAAAAGGCACCAGAAGGAGAAGGATCTTGATACTGTTCACGAAAAGGCGCGAGAACTCCCGGGTCAGATTCTTTCGGATGTCATAGAAGTAGAGGGGGAGGTACTTCACCATGACCACGACCCCGAAGACGATGAACACCAGGAGGATCGCATTCGCGAGGATGTAAAACACGTTATAGAAGAATTTGAGAGAGTTCGGGTAGAGCCGAAACTGGGCCATCTCCCCTTTGACGATTTCGGGAAGGATCTGATGAACCTGAAAGGGATTTTCGCTCCACCGGGCCTTTGCGAGTTCAAAGTAGGGCTCCGGCTGGTCCGGAGAGAATTTGTTCGCGTAAAGAACAAGCCGGACGGCCTGATCGGAGTGCCCTTCCCTTCTCACCTGCCGTGCCTCCCGAAGGAGGACGAAAGAAAGGACCGGAAGGTTCCGGATCCCTCTGTCCAGTTTCGACTCGTAGAGTTGTTCCAAGTTCTTGGTGGTGAACGAGGAAGTTTTCGAATCACCCTGGGGTTTCAAAAAACCCGTCCCCTTGAGGTCCAGGGGCCTATCCGAGGAAGGAGGCGTTTCAACTGAGAAGAATTCTTTCGAGAAAGGGAGGGTCTCTTTTCGCGAAAGGACACCCATCATGTAGTAAAGGAGAGGAAGGATCAGAACAATCAGGATGAAGATGGCCTTTTTCATCAGCCCTCCCACGAATGATGCCAGCGGTGCCGCACGACTGAGACGAAATCGCATAGTCGATTAGTCCTATAGTCGTGTGGTCGACCAAACGACTATAAGACCAAGCGACCCAGCGACCTATTTTAGTGGGTCACTCCAGCCGGTAATTGGGTGCCTCTTTCGTAATGATCACGTCATGTACATGGCTTTCTCTCAGTCCGGACGAGGTGATCCGTATGAATCTCGCCTTCTCTTGGAGTTCGATCAGACTTTTTGCACCCACGTAGCCCATTCCTGATTTCAATCCACCGATCAACTGTTGGATGCAATACGAGAGGGCTCCCCGATTGGGAACCCTGCCTTCAATCCCCTCGGGGACAAGTTTCGTTTCGCTCTCGACCTCTCCCTGGAAATAGCGGTCCCGGCTTCCTTCTTTCATGGCCTCCAGGGAGCCCATCCCGCGGTATACCTTGTAACTCCTTCCTTGGTAGAGAACAAGGTCGCCCGGACTTTCATCCGTACCCGCAAAAAGATTTCCGATCATGACGGAGCAGGCGCCCGCTGCGAGGGCTTTCGTGATATCGCCGGAGAACTTGATGCCCCCATCGGCAATCACCGGAACATCATAACGTCTTGAGACTTCGGAGGTCTCCATCACCGCAGAAAGCTGCGGGACTCCAACGCCTGCGATGATTCGCGTGGTGCAGATCGACCCGGGTCCAACCCCGACCTTCACGCCGTCGACCCCTGCCTTGATGAGATCGAGGGCAGCCTCCCGGCTCGCCACATTGCCACCAATCACCTGGCAGTCGGGAAAATTTCTCTTCGTATCCCGCACCGCCTCAAGGACGTCGTGGGAATGGCCGTGGGCTGTATCGATCACCAGGATATCGACACCCGCTCTAACGAGAGCCTCCGTCCTGGCCTCCCGATCCTTGCCCGGTCCAATTGCGGCCCCCACCCGAAGACGGCCAAGATGGTCTTTGCACGACTGGGGGTACTTTCTCATCTTCTCGATGTCTTTGATCGTAATCAAACCTTTCAAATTGTTCTCTTCATCCACGACCAGAAGCTTTTCGATCCGGTTTTTGTGAAGGATCTCCTTTGCTGCCTCAAGAGTCGTGCCAACAGGCACGGTAATCAAGCTATCCTTCGTCATCACCGTGGAGATCGTCTCCTCGAGGCGCGTCTCGAACCGGAGATCCCTATTAGTCAAGATGCCTACAAGCTTTCCACCCTTGGTCACGGGAACCCCTGAAATGCGGTACTTCTTCATAATCTCCATGGCTTCATAGATCCTCTGTTCAGGCTCCATCGTGATGGGATTGAGGATCATACCGCTTTCGGATTTTTTCACACGATCCACTTCCAGCGCCTGGCTCTCAACAGGCAAGTTGCGATGGATGACGCCAATTCCTCCCTCCTGGGCCATCACGATCGCTGTCCTCGCCTCGGTTACTGTATCCATGGCCGCACTGACCAAGGGAATGTTCAGTCGAATCGTCCGGGTAAACTGGGTGCTGATATCCACGTCCCTCGGCAGAACACCGGAATACGCCGGAAGGAGCAAGACATCATCAAACGTGAGGCGTTCCTCTATCTCTTTCGGATCAATGCCCATTCTCTTTCCTCGCTCTCAATAAAATTTACAGAGCAAATAACGTGCCAACCCTTTTCGCCTGGTTCTCGGGTAACGACGGCACATTAAAGATTACCTTCATATACCAAACGCATCCTCATTTGTCAACCGGGCCGAAAAGGAAGTTCCTTTCGAGTCCCCTTCCTCCCAGAGTTTTCGTTCAATGGTATGAAAAAATCTCTCAAGGCTTTCTGGTCGAAGGGCGGAAATGGAGACCGCCCCGTATTTCTGACAGATCGCAGAAACCTCCTCCCGGGGCAACTTATCCTCTTTGTTAAAAACGAGCAATCTCGGAAGATGATCAAGTCCCAGATCGAAGAGGATCTCATCGACCGCCTTGATGTGTTGCGGAAAGCTCGCGTTACTCACGTCCACAAGGTGGATCAGTAGGTCTGCTTCCTGCAACTCGTCGAAGGTGGGGCGAAAGGCTCCCATCAGATCTTTTGGAAGATCCCGGATCAGCCCGACGGTATCGGTGATGACCACCTCCCGGTTATTCGGAAATCTCCATCTCCTTGTCGCCGTGTCGAGCGTGGCAAATAACTTATCCTCAACCTGAAACTCGCTTTCTGTCAGGAGGTTAAAAAGGGTCGACTTTCCCGCATTCGTATACCCGATGATCGAGATGACAGGAATTCCTGTCTTCATCCGCCGTCCCCTTCTCTGTTCCCTGTTCTGGCTCATCTTCCGGAGTTCCTTCTCCAGGAGATGGATCCGATCCCTGACGCGCCTTCGATCGATCTCGAGCTTTGTCTCTCCCGGCCCTCTTCCACCAATGCCCCCGGTCAGCCGCGACAGTGCAAGGGTCTTTCTCGCAAGCCGCGGAAGCATATACTTGAGTTGAGCAAGCTCCACCTGGACCTTCCCATCCTGGGTGTGAGCCCGCTGGGAAAAGATATCCAGAATGAGTTGCGTTCGATCGAGGACCCGTAATTCGGTCCGGTCGGAGATCGCAGCCATCTGCCCGGGATTCAGGTTCTGATCGAAGATGATGAGGTCGACACCGAGCTGCATACATTTGACCAGAAGCTCCTTCAGTTTCCCTCCTCCCATCAGCGTGGCGGGTGAGATCTGCTGGGGCCGCTGGATCACTGCATCCACAACGAAGACACCGCTTGATTCTGCGAGCTTCTTGAGCTCCTCCATGGAGCTCTCCAGTGTATCCCGGCTCGCCTTGCTGACACTGATCAGGATCGCCTTCTCCTTGGGCCCCTTCACCGGAACGGATCTCTGTCCCCTCTGAAACTCATCCTCCAGGCCTTGGATCCATTTCAAATAATCGATATCCAGATTTCCTAATGCAACCGGGGGATCGATCACCCACACTTTATGCTCCGGATTGTCGGGAAGGAGGTGGGCGCAATGGACGAGCCCCGGGTATCCATCCCCGTCGACAGAAATGGCGGCGATCATGTCCAATCTGAGAAGGACGAGATCGGTCAGATCCTCCTGGGTTAATGGTTCTCCCTGAAGATGGGTGTGGATGAGGCGTAGACCTCTCAACCTGGGGATCCCGCTTCGATAGCGAGAAAGGTCAGGAATGGTGATGCTCTTCTGATCTCCCACCATCACGATGTCGATAGAGCCTCTTCTCCCTGCAAGAATGGCAACCTGGCGCCGGATCTCATTTGAAAGTTCCGTGAGGAGACGGCCGATTTCAGGCGTAACAATCTGCTGGGGAGGTATCTTCCTTCGGTAGATACGTTCGATCTTCTTGATCTGGCTGGGTTTTAATCCGATGATATTTCCGTAGACGCGGTTAATTGATTCCCCCTTTCCGAACGAAGTACCAAATTGCAAACACCGAATGCCAAATAAATCTATGCTCGAAATGCAAAACCTCGGACAGGAGCTTTGGCCATCGGACATTGAAATTTCGAAATTATTTGGAAGTTGAAATTTGAGGCTTTTTAGCTTCCGGGCATTTCGAAATCCCATGAAAAACACGACATTATTAAGCCATTTTAATAGAGGAGGGACGGGAAGTCAAGTATTTCTATTCATTAAGAAATTCGATTTTCCCCATCTCGCCCCTTTCCCCTGATCTTACGATCTTAATACCGAGGAAATGGCCCACAACCCAGAGATTGGTGAGTAGATGATCTGTGACCCGGCTGGTAGTAAAAGAAGATCTTCCCCTCGCCAATGCCATGAATGGAATGATTTGATCTGCCAGTTGGGGATCAAGGGCGCCATCTGAGTCGAGATAGTCGATCAGGGGGCCAACCACCTCCATGGCCACCTTCTCTGCGGGTTTCCCTTTCTCGCCGAGGGACGAAAAACCGGCAATCGCTCCCTCCGATTCAACCACCAGGAAAAAGAAAGATCCGGGTCCATTCGCAGGAACTCCAGAGATGATTTCTATCTCTGCAGTGATCATCAGCTCCTTCTCCAGTCGCTTCAGGGCACAATCCCTCTGCCTTCGGGCGACATGGTCAGGGAGGTTCGCAGTTGCCGAAAGGCCGAATGCCCTTTTCAACCGCCCTCGTTCGCAAAGGGAGATCGGCCTCAACCCGGTGCTGGGATCGACCTCAACATGAACGGCCCCGCTCCCTCTCGGATACCATCCCCAGCGCTCGATGTCGGTCCTGACGGAGACTCCCATGGGCTTGAGGGAGGGGAGAAGAACTTCTGAAAAGTAATGGTATGGAGGACTCCACGGGACGTGGGTACCGCCCACCAGGGTGAGATGAGAACGTTCTCCGGCTAAACAGAGAGGGGGAAGGAGACCCTGGAGCACAAGAGTGACAGCCCCCGCACTTCCCACATCAAACCGGTAACGGCCTGTATTGGTCTCTCGTGGAACGAATTCGATCGTCTCCGAACCGATCCTAACCCCTTCTGTTCGGGCTCCGGTAATCTGGGCCAGGGCCTCCACTGCCTTCAGGTGCTGGGGTCGAAGACCGGGGGGCTTTCGTCCTGCCCTGATCCGGTGCACAATCAGAGGTTTTCTGAGGATTGCAGAGAGGGCCAGAGAGGTTCTCAGGATCTGTCCCCCTCCCTCCCCGTAGGACCCGTCAATCCTAACAGTGTTGGGCTCCATGAGTCTCCTTTCGGCTTTAATTATGATCAGGATCAAGGGAAGTGTCAACCTGCTTCAAGTGTCAGTGTCAGTGTCTGTGATCAGCGTCAGTATCAAGTGTTAGTGCCAGTTGAGGCTCGTGTGCTGCAAGACAATCCACCCATGGCAATCTCAAGTGGCAATGATTATAATAGGGCGATAGAATGGGGTCTACTGACACTGACCACAAACACTTGCACATCTTCTTCAACTGAAATGGCCGAATTGATTATCCTGGGATCGGGTACGGGTGCTCCTTCCCTGAGAAGAGGTTCTCCGAGTCTCGCCCTCATCTCTGATCAATCCACCGCGCTTGTCGATTCGGGCTCGGGAACGCTAAGAAGGATGCTCGAAGTCGGAATCATCCACAGGGACATCGACCTTCTCCTTTATACCCATACTCACCCGGATCATATCTCCGATCTTGTCCCAATCCTTTTTGCCTGCAAGTATGCCGACCTCCCGAGGAAGAAGGATCTCTTGTGTGCCGGCGGCCCGGGGTTCAAAACCTATTTCAGAAGGCTGAAGGAATTCTACGGTTCCTGGATCGAAACTCTGTCCTACCATTTAGAGATCGAGGAGATGTCACAGGCTCCCACTGCCTTTCGCGATTTGACCATCTCCTCTAAGACGATGAACCACCTCCCTGAAAGTGTGGGCTACCGGATTGAGATCACAAACGGAAAATCGATCGTCGTCTCCGGCGATACGGACTATTGCCGGAATATCATCGATCTGGCCCGGGAAGCGGACATCCTCGTCATCGAGTGCTCTTTCCCCGAAGGGAAGAAAGCGGAGGGCCATCTCACGCCCTATCTGGCAGGAAGAATTGGTTTAGAATCCCGCTGCAAGCGATTGCTCCTCACCCACCAATATCCGATCTGCGATGAGTTTGATATCGTAAAACAGTGCAAGGCCGTCTATTCTGGCGAGGTCATTTTGGGGCAGGATTTGATGAGGATAAATATTTGACAATCCTCTGTTTTTGCGATATCTTATGTTTGATGGTATAATGAAAAGTTTTCAATCATGTCATTGCAACGAGTCCCCCCATGTGGGACCACGAAGCAATCCCGTGAAACCGATGAATGAAGGACGGTGAGATTGCTTCGCTCGTAATGACCCCTTTTTCGACTTTTTGCAATTCCGTCACGCGTGAAGGAGAAAAAATCTTGAAAAAATGTGCCGCCTTGATCATTCTTGTCTTAGTTTTCCTCTTCTCCCCTCCTATCGGGATGAAGGGAGAAGCCCAAGAAAAACAGCCCATTCTTGAGATTGAAGTGGATGGAATCATCAATCCCGCGACCGCTCGATTCATCACCGAGTCGATCGATCAGGCCACCCGGCAGGGTGCACAATGCCTTATCATCAAGCTGGATACTCCCGGAGGTCTGATGGATTCGATGAGGATGATCATTAAAAAGATGCTCACCGCCAATATTCCAGTCATTGTTTATGTGGCACCCAGCGGAGCGCGGGCAGCTTCCGCAGGCGTTTTCATCACGATGGCTGCTCACATCGCGGCAATGGCCCCAACGACCCATATTGGCGCGGCTCATCCGGTCAATCTCGGTGAGGGAAAAGAAAACAAGACCATGAGCGAAAAGATTGTCAATGATACCGTGTCCTACATCAAAACAATTGCAAAAAACCGAGGTAGAAATGCCGATTGGGGCGAGAAGGCGGTGCGCCAGAGCGTCTCCATTACCTCAGAGGAAGCCCTCAAACTGAAAGTGATCGATTTAATCAGCCCGGACGTTCAGGATCTTCTCGCCAAGATTGATGGCAAGGTGATCAAGCTCGAGGGCGGCATCACTCGGACCCTTCTCACCAAAGGAGTCCAGCCACGATCAGTGCAGATGAGCTGGCGTTACAAGATTCTCGACATCATTGCGAACCCGACGATTGCCTATATCCTGTTGATGCTGGGAATCTATGGGGTCTTCTTCGAGCTCTCGACCCCTGGGGCGATCCTTCCCGGCGTGGTCGGTGGCATTTTTCTCATCCTTGCCTTTTTCGCCCTCCAGATGCTTCCAATCAATTTCGCCGGGCTGGCACTGATTCTTTTTGCCGTCATACTCTTCATCGCGGAGATCAAGGTGATGAGTCATGGGTTGCTGGCTGTGGGAGGAGTCGTTTCACTTCTTCTCGGTTCCCTGATGTTGATTGAAAGCCCGACCGATTATATGAGGATCTCTCTTGGTGTGATCATTCCTGTGGTTCTTGTGAGTGCTGGCTTCTTTATCTTTGCCGTTACGATGGCCATCCGGGCGCGCATCAAGAAGCCCACAACCGGAAAGGAAGGTATTGTGGGTGAAACGGGAATTGCATCAACAGCCCTTTCCCCCGAAGGGAAAGTCTCTGTTCACGGAGAATTCTGGAATGCAGTAAGCGATGAGCCCGTCGAAAAGGGAGAGAAAGTTCAGGTCATCGGGACGAAGGACCTAAAACTCAAGGTCAAAAGAATCCAATAAGGAGGTATACTATGTTCATGCCGGGTCTTCCAGGGGGTATGTTTTTTGTTGTCGTCTTTTTGGTTATCTTAGCAGCTTCCGCCATCAAGATTTTGCGGGAATACGAACGGGGAGTCATCTTTCGACTGGGAAGACTCATCGGAGCAAAGGGACCGGGTATCTTTTTCATCATTCCCGGAATTGACAAAATGCTCCGGATCAGCTTGAGAACGGTGACCCTCGATATCCCTCCTCAAGACGTTATCACCCGTGACAATGTCTCCATCAAGGTCAACGCGGTCGTCTACTTCCGGGTAATCGATCCCAATAGGGCAGTGGTCGAGGTGGAGAATTATCTCTATGCCACTTCGCAATTGGCCCAGACCACCCTCCGAAGCGTCGTGGGACAGGTGGAACTGGATGAATTGCTCGCCCAGAGGGAGAAAATCAACCTCCAGCTCCAGGATATTCTCGACAAACACACCGAGCCCTGGGGAATCAAAGTCTCCCTTGTGGAAACGAAGCAGGTCGATCTACCGGATGAGATGCGCAGGGCCATCGCCCGGCAGGCCGAGGCAGAGAGGGAGCGAAGGGCAAAGATCATTCATGCCGAGGGTGAGGCGCAGGCCGCTGAAAAACTGGCCCAGGCTGCCAGTATCATCAGTGTCAACCCGGCAGCTCTCCAGTTGAGGTTCCTTCAGACGCTAACCGAGGTAGCCACGGAAAAGAATTCAACAACGGTCTTTCCTGTCCCCATCGATCTCCTCACACCTTTCCTGGAAAAGAAGTAGCCACAATCGGGCAAGAGGCCTTTTTTTTAATTCGATATCGGAGGGGGCCTTTTGCCCGAAATTCCAAGTCACAAATTTCAAATCTCAAATTAATTTCAAACCCCAATGATCCAAATGATCTGTTTCAATTCGGAGTTGTGGTCATTGGAATTTGTTTGGGATTTGATGCTTGGAGTTTAGTAAGTTTGTGAGTGAATATCTACAAAAAACGTACAGAATCGGGGTGATTGCCGCAATTGTTCTTCTTCAGATCAGCCGGGAAAAAACCCGGCTCTCCAGCCCCCTGGAGATTCGGCATAAAGACAGTTCGGAGTTGTGAGTTGGGAGCTCGGAGTTAGGATAAACGCGATAAACAAATTGGCATTAAACGCAGGGAGCGTTCCCCGAACGCTATGCTCATCGGCGTGATCGGGGATCACGCCCTACAGAATAATAAAAGAAGTACGCTTGTATCAGTAATTCGCGGAAGGTTCGGGATATTTCTTGAGGATCTCGTTGGCAACCATGAAACCGCTCAGGATTTCACCTTCCACACCGAGGTACGGGAAGTTCTCTTTTCCCGTGAGGTAGAGGTTGCTGGCCAACCGGGTGGGAACTACCCCCTCTCTCCAGTCGAAGCTCGAAGTGGCCTCGTAGAGATAATGGGGAAAAGACCAGCGTGAAATCTGGGCCCTCGTCCAGTCCGTATCGATGAACTCGATGTGATCCTCCAGGAATGGAAACAGAGAGCCCACATGATCCCTTACGCTTTTCTCCTGTTCAGCGAAAAAATCATCATCCCATTCCCCCAGGGGCATCATGCTCTCGACGGTGAGGGCCCTGCGGCCCTCCGGCGCCTCGGATTCATCTCCCGCTGAGCTTAAACTCAGAAAGAGAAGGTTTCCTCCTTCATAAGGCTTTTCGAAGTCCCTGATGGAAACGAGGAGATCCTTCATCCCAACCGGAACCACTTTTTCACGAATCCCTACGAAGAAGGGGACGACGACATATCGAGGAGGAACCCTCCTTCTCCACTTTGACAGGAGCTTCTCCCATCTTCCCGAAGCGTTTGTGAGGTGGTCGAGCGGAGCATTGACAATGAGGTGCTCGGCTCGAAAAACCTTCTCACCCCTTTCGAGGGACAGGATAAATCCATTCTTCCGCTCCAGATGGGCTTTCTCGACGGCTTCAATCTCGTCGACCCTTCCTTGCTGCTGAACAAATCGTTCGAGAATTTTCTCTTCCAGTGTTCCCAGATCTCCACTGGTAAACCATTCACCGGAGTCGTTGTTGGGAAGAAGATAGGAGGCGAGGGAAACGGGAAAATGTTCTGAATGGAGATTTCCCCATGAAATCATCTGAAGGCGGACGAGCTCCTTGAACTCTTTTGAAAATGAGGAAAGCCTTTCACCTGTTTCCGTTCTTGGAAGTCCGTCATGCGGGAAAAACCTCCTGATCCAGGAACGGGGGCGAAGAGGAAAAACCTGCTGCAAACCCTCTTTCGTTTTCTCTTTTTCTAAAACCTCACGGAGCTGACCCAGCTCGGCATGGAATTCACCAATCCCGATCAGCTCTTTCGGAAATTCCCTCTTCCACTCCATCCCAAGGAGAGACCGATCACAGAATAGATCGACCCTGGCCTCTGGCAGAATCACCTGAAAAGCGACCTTCTGCCTTCCATGGTTTCTCCTCGGGGGACTACCGCCTTCCCGACGGCTCGAAAGGAGTGAGATGCCCAGTCCCTGGGCTATCTTGTGCAAGAGCGGGAGCTTTAATCGCTTTTCTGAAAGGCTTGAAAAAGGGACAAACCGGTACCCTCCTCTCACATAGGAGGTCTGGTACGCGGTCTCTTTCAGGAGAAGAACCCGGTGTTTTTTCCTGGCAAGTAATGTAGCGGCAATCAGTCCACCCAGCCCGGTGCCCAGTACGGCAACCTCATAATCGTTAAGATGCGATTTCATCGTCTTGCCAAACCGGAAGGATGTCCAGCACCAGAATAAGCGCCCGTAGAACGGTCACATGGGTTATGGATTGGGTAAGGAAGCCAGTTTGGCCCCCCTTTTTTTTAACGGATCACACGTACTCAAGGGGTTCCTGGTCCTTTTCGGTCTTCCCGATCTCACCGATCACGAAGGCCCTCTCGCCCAGGGAATGAAACCTCGCCATGAGATCATCCATCTGTTTGGGCCTCACAATGAGAATCATTCCGATCCCATTGTTGAAGGTCCTGAGCATCTCTTCCTCGGAAATCTTACCTCTCTCCTTCAGGAGGGTAAAAATGGGGGGAGCCTCCCAGGATCCTCTCCGGACGATGGCCTTGCAGCCCTTCGGGATGACCCTCGGGAGGTTTTCTGTGATGCCTCCTCCGGTGATATGCGCGATCCCACCGATGTTGAAATCCCGGACAAGGTTAAGGACCGTCTTCACATAGATCTTCGTCGGCCGAAGGAGTTCCTCCCCTAACACCCCTCCGATCTCGTCAACGTGTTTATCCAGGTCCATCTTGTGATGCTCCAGGAGGACTTTTCGAACAAGCGAGTATCCATTGCTATGGAGTCCGCTCGATGCGATTCCGATCAATTTATCTCCCACGGTCACGGTCGACCCGTCAATCAACTGGGCATCCTCTACAATCCCCACGGCAAACCCTGCCAGGTCGTACTCCCCTTCCCTGTATATCCCCGGCATTTCGGCTGTTTCCCCCCCGACTAAAGAACATTCGGCCTCGACACATCCCTTCACAATACCCGAGACGATCTTCATCGCCTTTTCTGAATCAAGCTCCGAGATTGCCACATAATCCAGAAAAAAGAGGGGCTTGGCCCCGGTAACGACAATGTCATTGACGCACATTGCCACCAGGTCGAGTCCCACGGTATCATGGCGATCCATCATGAAAGCGATCTTCAGTTTCGTCCCCACGCCATCGGTGGAGGAGACCAGGATCGGTTTCTTGTAGCGCTCCAGGTTGAGGGAGACACACCCCGTGAAACCACCGATCTTTGTCATGACCTCCGGTCGAAAGGTCGATTCCACCATCGGCTTGATAGCCCGGACGAATGCATTTCCCTTGTCGATATCTACCCCTGCTTCCTTGTAAAGGTTCTTTTTCACCATTCCCCTCTTCCAGGTTGACTGAGATCTAAATTAATCCATACGTTCCGAAAAGTCAAATCCTATGTTGAATTACTGAGAAAATAGCCCCAAATAGTTCCTCTCCCCGCCGGGGATTATATCGTAATCCCTTTTTGTCATTGCGGGTCCCGCTAAGAGCGGGAAAGGGAGCGCGGCAATCTCACCATGCGCTTAAAAACAGCTCCCGGACCGGGCGGCCGCAGTGGGCCGCCCCTACGAAAAGGACACGCCGGTCCAAACATCCACCGTTCTCCTGCTTGCGGACCGGAGTTTCGTCTGTTATCTTTGGTCATTGAACTTATTACGTTTTTCCGAATATGAAGATTGAAGAATTCGATTACATCCTTCCCCGTTCCCTGATCGCCCAGTATCCGTCCTCCGGAAGGGAAGAATCTCGCCTGATGATCCTCCACAGAAAGAGTGGTGAGATTGAACACCGGGTCTTCATGGATCTCCCTGAATTCCTCCAGGCCGGAGATCTCCTGGTGGTGAACAATACCCGTGTCCTCCCGGCTCGTCTCATCGGGAGGAAGGAAAGCGGAGGGAAATGTGAGATTTTGCTCATCCCTTCGGCGAATGGAGTAAACGGTCAATCTGACGTTCTCATCAAGGGTTCCGGAAGACTGAAGGAAGGCGCCCGCATCCACTTCGGCCGGGGAATATATGGAGAGATAAAAGCGCTGAACAGGGGAAAGGCAAAAGTATCGTTTTCTCACTCCGGCGCGATTTCGGACCTCCTTCAGGAGATCGGCCACATTCCCCTTCCACCCTATATTAAACGAGAGGATGAGCCTCTCGACAGGGTTCGCTACCAGACCATCTATGCGGAGAAAGACGGATCCATTGCCGCACCAACAGCGGGCCTCCATTTCACCCAGGCCCTGCTCGGGTCCATCCAGAGACGCGGGGTAAAAGTCACCTCGATCACCCTTCATATTGGAGTCGGGACATTTGCTCCGGTTAAAACCGGGGAAGTCGAAAACCACAAGATGGACTCGGAATGGATAGAGATATCGCGGGAAACAGGGGAAGAGATCGAGGCGACGAAACGGAGAGGAGGGAGGGTCATATCCGTAGGAACAACCTCTACCCGGGCCCTCGAATCCTTCGCGGACGGAGAAGGAAAAATCCGATCAGGAAGAGGCTCCTCCTCTCTTTTCATCCATCCTCCCTATCGATTTCAAATCATCGATGGGCTCATCACCAATTTCCATCTTCCCAGATCGACGCTCATTATGCTCACATGCGCCTTCGCCGGAAAAGAACTCCTAATGAAGGCTTACCGGGAGGCGGTAGAGAAAAAGTATCGATTTTACAGCTATGGCGATGCCATGCTGATCCTGTAATGGATATGGAAGGATGGAATGTTGGAATAATGGAAGTTTGGGTTATGCATCATTCCATCATTCCAGTATTCCAATATTCCGCTTCGTGAGTGAAGCAAACGAACTTCTATGGCTTTTCGCTTTGAACTGATCACAAAGGACCGTACCTCAAAGGCTCGATTGGGTAAAATCCTGACGGATCACGGTTCTGTTTCGACGCCAGCGTTCATGCCCGTAGGGACCCTGGGGACGGTTAAATCCCTCACTCCTGAGGAGTTGCAGGAAATCGGTGCAGAAGTCATCCTGGCCAATACGTACCATCTCTATCTCAGACCGGGCCATGAAGCGATTGGTCGGTTGGGAGGACTCCATGCCTTCATCCACTGGGAGAGACCCATCCTCACGGACAGCGGCGGTTACCAGATCTTTAGCCTCGGAGATCTCCGAAAGATTTCGGAGGAAGGGGTGACCTTTCAGTCCCATCTCGACGGTTCCCTTCATTTTTTCACCCCGGAACAGGTGATCGAGATCCAGAGAATCCTTGGCGTCGACATTGCCATGGTTCTCGATGAATGCATTGCCTACCCTTCCTCTTATGATTATGCCAAAGATTCGACGTCGCGGACGACCCGGTGGGCCGAGAGATGTCTCCGTGCGCGGCACCAAACCGATCCCGCCCTTTTCGCCATCGTTCAAGGAGGCATGTACCCAGCCCTCCGGAAAGAAAGCGCCCAGGATCTGGTCAACATGGACTTTCAGGGATATGCCATCGGAGGCTTGAGCGTGGGGGAACCGAAATCTCTGATGAGCGATGTCCTGGACTGGACGATCCCCATTCTCCCGGAGAGCGCCCCTCGATATCTTATGGGGGTAGGGACGCCACAGGACCTCCTGGAAGCGGTGAAGCTTGGAATCGATCTCTTCGATTGCGTCCTTCCCACGCGGAACGCCCGAAATGGGACGCTCTTCACTTCTTCCGGAAAGATCTCGATCAAGCAGGCCCGCTACGCCGAGGACGGGAGGCCGGTCGACGAGGCCTGCCGGTGTTACACTTGCCGCTATTATTCAAGGGCCTATCTCCGCCACCTTTACCTCTCGAAAGAAATTTTGTCTTCAAGGTTGAATACGATCCACAATTTGTTTTATTATATGGAACTCATGAGAAACATAAGAGAGGCCATCCAGGAAGGCCGCCTGGCTGACCTGAGCAAGGCTTTTAATTCCCGTTTGAATGATTCGAAAGGGGATGACCCGGCGAATCGAGAAGAAGGAAACGGGATCTCCAACTCGTAAAAAGACAGAGTTCGTTTATCATAGCTTAAGCAAAAGATATCAGAAGGAGGAATTATGGAAACAGGACTGGCTTATGCGATGGGAGCACCGGGAGGGGGCCAGGGAGGATATATGACTTTCCTTCCCATCATTTTTATCTTCATCATCTTCTACTTTCTACTGATTCGCCCCCAGCAGAAGCGGGCCAAGGACCACCGGACGCTGCTGGACAACATCAAAGTGGGAGACTTTGTTTTGACCACCGGAGGGATTTACGGGAAGATTACCGGCATTCAGGATAACAAGATCACCCTCGAGATCTCCGATAAGGTGAGGGTGAAGGTGAGCCGGGGCCATATTGCCGGTATCGAAAAACAACCGATCTGAACCAATTTTAGATTTCCGATTTGAGATTGCAGATTGTCGTAGATCTTAGATCTCCGATTTGAGATTTTTCAATTCGCAATCTGCAATTCGCAATCTGCAATTCATTATCCCCCTTGCCCTAAACCGCGTTTTAGGGCTATAATCCACGAGGAGGTGAACAATGAAAAGGTATGAAACGATCTTCATCCTCGACCCCGATCTTGAAGAGGAGCCGGCCCAATCAGCCATCGAAAAGATCAGAGGAATCATCGCCCAGTTCAAGGGTGAAATTCTCAAGGACGAGGATTGGGGAAAGAGAAAGCTCGCCTACGATGTCAAAAAGAAACCCAGAGGTCATTACCGCCTGATCGAATTCTCCGGGTCCCCTGCCCTTCTCTCCGAGCTGGAGAGGAATTTCCGAGTCATGGATGCAGTCATCAAGTTCCAGACCGTCCGGCTGGACGAACGGAAAGAGTCTTCGTCGAAGGTCCCCCCTCCGGAGGAACCTCTGGAGGAAGAAAAGGAACCGGAAGAACCATCAACATGACATCTGTTAACCGTGTCTTCCTGACGGGAAGGATAGCGAAACCGGCCAAACGCCTCTATCGCCCTGACGGATCGGCGGTCGTTCAATTCCCTCTGGAGGTGTCTGATCCGGAGGACCCTCCGGTCTCTTCGTCTGGCGGCTCGCGGCGGCCGGGTCGAAACCTGATTGATATCGTGGCCATTGGAAAGTTGGCTGAGTCCAGCCTGGACCGTCTCCAAATCGGCCAGGCTCTGCAGGTCGAAGGTCGTCTCCATCAGCGAAGCTGGCGGACGCCGGAGGGAAGAGATCGGACTCACATGGAGGTCATTGCAACCGATCTCCGCATCATGGAAGAAACAAGCCCTGAATTCCCGAATGAGAGGAGAGAACAATGAGAAGCCCGTCCGACAGACCAGGACCCGACAGAAAGAAGAAACCCTTTCTCAGACGAAAGGTTTGTCGGTTCTGTGCTGACAAAAAAGTGGACATCGATTACAAAAACCCGAGAATCCTTCGTTACTACGTTACGGAGCGTGGAAAGATCATCCCGCGAAGGATCTCCGGGAACTGTGCAAAACACCAGAGGCAGGTGACCATCGCCATCAAGAGAGCGCGAAACATCGCCATTCTGCCGTTTACAACAGCAGCCCATTAAACTCTGGAAAGATGGAATATTGGAAGGATGGAATATTGGGAAACCCAGAAAACAAGGCTTCAGGAATGATCTAATCTTTTTGGTCCTTAGTTCTTTGCTTTTCTCCATTATTCCATAATTCCAGTATTCCAGTATTCCAGATTTGTTCCAATATTCCATTATTCCAGATTTTTCCCCGACGATGTCGGGGCAGGAGGTGACTCATGCAGGTGATTCTATTAGAGGACATGCCTTCTCTGGGTAAGGCTGGGGACCTGGTCAAGGTTTCGGACGGGTACGGAAGAAACTTTCTCGTCCCCCAGAAGAAGGCGATGGTTTCCACGGAAAAGAACCTCAAAATGCTGGAACATCAGAAGCGCGAGGTTCAGAGTAGGACGGAAAAGCGAAGGAAGGATATCCAGAAGGTCGCACAGGAGATTGAAAATCTCTCGTGCACCCTTGCCCGATCCGTTGGGGAGAGCGGAAAGCTCTTCGGCTCGGTCACCTCGATGGACATTGAGAGCTTTCTCAAGGAACGGAAAATCGAGGTCGATCGCAAGAAAATCCTTCTCGACGAGCCGATCAAGAGTGTGGGAATGTATACCGTACCGATCAAACTTCATACCGATGTGATCGCCCAGCTCAAAGTATGGGTGGTCCAGGAGTAAGATTCGATGCCAGAGGAGAACTTCTCCGCTCATAAGCTTCCTCCTCAGAATATCGAGGCAGAACAATCTGTGCTGGGGGGTATCCTCATTGAAAACGATGCCATCAACAAGGTGATGGAAACCCTCAATCCAGAAGACTTCTATCGGGAGACCCACCGGAAAATCTTCGATGCCCTCCTCGACCTTTCGGAACGGGACGAACCCGCCGATCTCATCACCCTGACCAACGAGCTACGGAAGAAGAACGACCTCGACCCGGTAGGAGGGGCTTCCTATATCGCCTCCCTTATTGATTCCGTGCCCACGGCAGCCAACATCGAATACTATGCCCGCATCGTAAAAGAAAAGGCCCTTCTCAGGAAATTGATCGAGACGGCCACCGACCTGATCACCCAGAGTTACGAGGACCGGGGCGATGTCGAAGCCTTTCTCGATGAGGCGGAACGTTCGATCTTCCAGATCACGGAAAATAAGGTGAAACCCTCTTTTTACCCCATCCGGGAGATCGTCAAGCAGAGTTTCAAGACCATCGAGCGACTCTATGAGAAGAAGGAGCTTGTCACCGGCGTCCCTTCGGGCTTCAAAGAACTCGACCGGCTCACCGCCGGCTTCCAGTCTTCCGATCTCATCATTGTCGCCGGGAGGCCTGGGATGGGAAAGACGGCCTTCTGCCTCAATGTGGCTCAGTATGCGGCTACCGAGAGGAAATGTCCCGTGGCTATTTTCTCCCTCGAAATGTCGAAGGAACAGCTGGTCCTCCGCATGCTCTGTTCTGAAGCCCAGGTGGAGGGAACACGCCTGCGAACCGGCTTTCTCAAAGAGAGCGACTGGCCTAATCTGACCCTTGCCGCAGGGACCCTTTCGGATGCACCGATCTTTATCGATGACTCCCCTGCCCTCTCCATCCTTGAATTGAGGGCAAAGGCCCGGCGCCTTACAGCCGAGCACGGGCCGATCCTGGTGATCATCGATTACCTCCAGCTCATGAAGGGACGAGCAAGGGCCGAGAACCGGCAACAGGAGATCTCCGACATCTCCCGGTCCTTAAAGGCCCTGGCAAAAGAGCTTAATATCCCGGTGATTGCCGTTTCCCAGCTCAGCCGAAGGACCGAAGAGCGACAGGGGATGAGACCCCAGCTTTCGGACCTCCGGGAATCCGGAGCAATTGAACAGGATGCTGACCTGATCATTTTCATTTACCGGGATGAAGTCTATAACCGGTCCGAAGACAATCCGAACCGCGGGAAGGCCGAGGTGATTATTGGAAAGCAGCGAAATGGCCCGACGGGTAAAATCGAGCTGGCGTTCCTCGATAAATTCACTGCTTTTAAAGACCTGTACAAAGCGGGAGGGGATGAAACGTACTTTGAATGATCTTGGAATGAATTGCCGCTTCGCGTATCATCGTCGACGAAAACAATTGTCTTTCGGTAGGGGTTGGGAAGCCCGTTTCGGTCGGGTCGCCGGGTTAAGGTTGATCATCGAAGGCTCGACGACATAACCCTTTGACCAAACCGGCATCTCTACCTTCACCTTAACCGGAGATGTCATAAGATATGAATCTGCCCAATCTCCTGACCCTTCTTCGAATCCTTCTGATCCCTGCTTTCGTGATTTTCATCATGAACAAGCAGACGGAATGGGCCCTCGGGACTTTTGCCATCGCAGGCATAACAGATGGGATTGACGGCCTTCTCGCACGGTTGACGCACCAGCGGACGGAGCTGGGGGCTTATCTCGACCCCATCGCAGACAAGCTCCTTCTCTCGGCTTCATACATTACCCTGGCAATCGTCGAGATCCTGCCAAGCTGGCTCACGGTCATCGTGATCACCCGGGATGTCATCATTCTCGTGGGTCTTCTCGTTTTCATCCTCACCGATCATCGCCCGAAATTGCAGCCGAGCCTTGTCAGTAAGGTGACTACCGTTTTCCAGATCTCTACGATTCTGCTTGCTCTGTTAAAGGAATACCACCCGTCTATTGCCATCTTCGCTGCCTTCGTGCTCTATGGAGCAGCCGCGCTTACCATTATCTCCGGGTCCCATTATATCTATCTCGGGACCCGGATCCTGAACGAAGAAAAGACCTAACCCCTTACCCTCTCCCTCGATGGGAGAGGGTAAGGGTGAGGGTGGTACAATCGGAGGATTGTATATGTCGATCATTACGCGAGTCATCGGAAGAGAGATCCTCGATTCGAGAGGAAACCCCACGGTCGAGGCAGAAATCTTCCTCGAAGGAAGATTTCTGGGAAGAGCCTCTGTCCCATCCGGGGCCTCGACAGGAAGGCATGAGGTCATTGAACTGAGAGATAAAGACCCGCGGCGCTACCTGGGAAAAGGCGTCAGGAAGGCAGTCCGGAGCATCCAGCGCTTTATCGGTCCCGGGCTCGTGGGAGGGGATGTCCTCGATCAAAAGGGGATCGACAAAACGATGCTCGATATGGATGGGACCCCCAATAAGAAGAAGTTAGGTTCCAATGCTATTCTGGCCGTCTCCCTGGCCTGTGCCAAGGCAGCAGCCAACTACCTCGAAATGCCCCTGTATCAGTACCTCGGAGGAATCTCGGCGTCCCTCCTTCCGGTCCCAATGATGAACATCCTGAACGGAGGAGTTCACGCTGATAACAATCTCGATCTCCAGGAGTGCATGATCCTCCCCATCGGTGCAAAAAGCTTCTCAGAGGGCCTCCGCATGGGCGTTGAAGTCTTTCACCATCTCAAGGCGGTCCTGAAAGAGAATAAGTACAAGACCTCTGTGGGTGACGAAGGAGGATTTGCTCCGGATCTTCGTTCGAATGAAGAGGCCTTTGCCCTCATTCTGGAGGGTATCAAGAGGGCAGGCTACCGGCCCGGAAGGGAAGTGGCCCTCGGAATCGACGCTGCCGCCACTGAATTCTACCGGGATGGGCACTATTTTCTCAAGGCCGAGAAGAAGCCGAAGAGGACTTCAGAAGAGATGATCGATTACTATGAGGGCCTCGTGGATAAGTTTCCCATCCTGTCGATTGAAGACGGTCTTTCTGAGGATGACTGGAAAGGATGGAGGGCGTTGACGGCGAGGCTGGGCAATAAAGTTCAGCTCGTGGGCGACGATCTCTTCGTTACCAATCCGAAGCGTTTATCCAGAGGAATCGAGGAGGGCGTCGCCAATGCCATCCTGATCAAGCTCAACCAGATCGGATCCCTGACCGAAACCCTCGAAGTGATCGAAATGGCAAAACGGGCCGGATACAGAAACATCATCTCCCACCGTTCAGGCGAGACGGAGGACACGACGATCGCAGACGTTGCCGTTGGCACAAACGCCGGCCAGATCAAAACAGGTGCTCCATCCCGGACAGATCGCGTGGCCAAATATAATCAGCTCCTCCGAATCGAAGGCTGGCTCGGCGAGAAAGCAGTCTATGCGCCCCCCGCACCATGGACATCCGGGAAATAGGTTTCGCTTTAGATCTTTAACATAATGCCCCATGCCCGGAGGGTACCCACGAACCATGAAAATTAACTAAATCTCCCCTCTCCCTTGACGGGAGAGGGCACGGGTGAGGGTGAGTCAAAGCCCTTGCCCCCTCACCTCAATCCTCTCCCACGGAAGGGAGAGGAGGTATTTGTGTGGTTATTCTCTGACATAATTGATGCACTTGGTTTAGCTTTTCGGATTTGCGCAGGGGCGATCTCCCGCGAACCGCGGGAGGATCGGCCTTCTTATCGGGCAGACACGTAGGTCTGCCCCTACAGCTCTTCTTTCCTGACTCCCTTGCGTATCCAAATTCCATCCATTGACCGCCCATCCTTTTTTCTGTTACCCTGAGATCCCCGGGACGCAAGATTTCGTGGCCATGCAGGCTTTCGCGTTGCCAATTTCCTTTTGGTAACATCTCAAGGGGCCTGACAGATATTTCTGCCATTCGCGTCAAAAATGGGAATCCAGAAAGAAACTGGATTTCCCCGTATCAAGTACGGGGCAGGCTTAGTCAAGCCGGAATGACAAACTCCATAAGACTTGCGTCGTCGTGTGTAAACGGTCTGTAGGGCAAGGCTTTAGTCTTGCTGGGCGGAATTTGCAAGCCATGCCAATTTCATTCTTGAAGATCTCTCTCATTATCATGGGTGTGAGCAGCATCACTGCTCAGGTTCTGCTGATGAGGGAGTTTCTCGTCTCCTTTTTAGGCAACGAGCTCACGCTCGGGATCATTCTCGCAAACTGGATGATCCTCGAGGCAGCAGGAGCCTTTATTCTCGGCAAGTCTGCTGAAAAGGTAAAACGGAAAATCGAGATATATGTGCTCCTGCAGATCGTCTTTTCTCTGGCCCTTCCCTCTTCGGTCTATCTCACTCGGATCTTTAAGAACTTTATTGTCACGACTCCCGGGGAAGCGCTTGGCTTTGCCCCTATTCTCTACTCCTCTCTCCTGATCCTCCTGCCGGTCGCCGTCTCCCACGGTGCGCTTTTCACCTACGGATGTAAACTCTACCCCCTAACCCAGGAGAAAAATATACCGTCCATCGGCAAGGTCTACGTCCTCGAAACCGTGGGCTTCGTCCTTGGTGGTCTTTTGATGAGCTTTTTGCTGATTCGGTACCTGAACTCATTCGAGATCGCTTTTGCAATCTCCCTCGCAAATACGATTATCTCCATCCCTCTCCTCTCACAAAAAGGAGCCCGCGGACCGGGCTTTCAGCGTGCTCTCCGGGGCATATCCATCATCCTGACCCTCTTTTTCGCCTTCCTGTTTCTGAGTTCAAGCGTTCAAAGGATCCATTGGGCTTCCATCCGATCCCAATGGAAAGGACTTCAACCCATTCACTACGAAAACTCGATCTACGGGAATATCACCGTCACAAAAGACCGCGACCAATTTACCTTTTTCACCGACGGGACCCCTTCTCTCACCACTCCTGTCCCTGATATCGCCTCCATCGAGGACTTTGTCCATTTCCCAATGCTCCTGCACGAAAGACCTCAATCGGTTCTCATCCTGAGTGGCGGAGCCGGGGGCATGATCCACGAGATCCTGAAACATCCTGTAAACCGCGTGGACTACGTCGAGCTCGATCCCCTCCTGCTCAGACTAATTCAAGAGTTTCGGACTCCTTTAACGGAGGGGGAGCTTTCCGACAAGCGGGTGAACATCCACTATGCCGATGCCCGATTGTTCATCAATAAGACTTCGAATCGCTTCGATCTAATCTTCATCGGGCTCTCCTGTCCTCAAGAACTAAGAGCAAACAGGCTCTTCTCCTTCGAATTTTTTTCGGTGGCACAGAAAAGGATGAATCCCGGGGGGATGATCGCCTTAACCCTTCCCGGCTCTCTGACCTACATCAGCCCCGAGTTGAGAGACTTAAACGGTTGCATCCTGAACACCCTCACAAGCGTTTATCGATATGTGAGAATCATTCCCGGAGACATCAATCTCTATATCGCATCGGACTCGGAAAATCTGGAGCAAACCGGAACCGAAGAGGTGGCGAGCCGTATTGAAAAAAGGAACCTGAAAACAGGTCTTTTCAACCGGGCTTACATCGAGCATCGCCTTCATGGGAGATGGTTGGAATGGTTTTCTCAATCGATCGAAGGGAAAACAACCTCTCTTAATTCTGACTTCCGGCCAGTGGGCGTCTATTTCAGCCTGTCCTATTGGAATGCCCTCTTCTCTCCTCACCTCACAGGAATATTCAAGTGGGTTGAGGGGTTCAGCATCAAATGGAGCCTCGCTCTCGTCGCAGCAGTCACCCTTTTCGCCGGAGCCGTGTTCATGAAATGGCCGTCTTCTTCGGGATACAGCCTTCCTTTTGCCATCCTCACATCGGGCTTTGCGGTGATGATCTTCGATCTCGCCATCATCTTCACGTTTCAGACCCTCTATGGCTATCTTTACTATCAGATCGGTCTTCTCATTACGGCTTTCATGGTCGGAATTGCCCTCGCAAGCCATATAATGAATCGGTGTCTTGAGAGGATCCGAAGGGATTCCCGGCTCTTTCTCGTCTCGGAGATGTGGATCATCGCCCTCTCACTTCTTCTGCCATTATTGTTTTCGATCCCTGCCCGTCATCTCGAAAGGAGCCTGCTCCATTCTCTCCTTTATGGAATCCTCTTTGGGGTTGCTTTTCTCTCCGGCGCATCGATCGGAATCCAGTTCCCTCTGGCAGCGAAAATCTTTCTGAACCTTTCCCCGAACCGCACTGCCATGGGAAAGACAGCCGGCCTCCTATACGGAGCAGACCTCCTGGGCGGCTTCTTTGGCGGGCTCCTCGGAGGGGTCTTCCTTCTCCCCATACTCGGCCTGAAAGATACCTGTTTCATGGTTGCATTGATTAAGGCAAGCAGCTTCTTGCTGCTGGTTCTCTTCGCGAAACCCAGAAAACCCAGTCATTGAGCCGTTGAGTCATTGCCTCATTGGGTCAAAATCACGTATTTGAGTCAAGGCCCCGTCTTTGACTCATCGTGTACCTGGTCTCTGGGTCAAACAAGGAACTGCTTCCCACCGCCCAGACGTGTCGGTCTCGGCGACTGCTCACTCGGTTCAGTATCTAACAAAATCATCCGCTCAAGAGACCCTGAATCCCGCTGAGGCGGGATTCAGGGTGACAGGTCGGGACTTCTTACGGGACCCTCAACGAAATTTGTCATATTTTTCTTCATATTTTTTTCCATATTTTTTTCTTGACATTGTTTTTGCTATTTGGTATGACATCAAAAAAGAGACACCCCCAGGGATGAAGGTTACCCCTCTCCCCTGCGGGATTGGGAAGGAGGTGAAAAGGCAAATCTTGTCACAGGAAAAGACCGTGGTTAAGGACTCCTTAACGGACCGCGCTCACAAAGAGATAAGAAATTGGATCATCCATTATAAGCTCAAACCGGGTGTTCAACTCAGGATTAATGAACTTTCCGCTGTTTTAGGTATGAGCCAAACGCCAATACGAGAGGCGTTGAGTAAGCTGGAACACGAGCACCTGGTGGATCGTCATCCCCAAAAAGGTTACGTGGTTCGGACACTAAACCTCAAGGATGTTTCCGACATTTATGATTTGAGAATGGCCTTGGAGGTTGTAGCCGCACAGGAGGCAGCTACCCGAATGGAAGATGCCGACCGGAAGCGACTCGCTCACCTTCTCGAAGAAGTCGATATCCTCATCAAGAGGGGTGAGAAGGCACAAGTCCTTGCCTTGGAGCAGGAATTCCACATGAGGATCACAGAAGCAACAGGCAACTGGTTGCTTACGGAGATATTGAGAAGTGTCTTTGACCGGATCTGGATGATCCAAAATGTCAACATCCTCACCTCCGATGATTTAACTTATGCCCATAAGCAGCACATGGACCTATATAAAGCCCTTGAAAAAGCCGATCCTCTCAAGTCAGCGGCCTTGATGAAGAAACACCTCAAGTTCACAAAAAAGTTTATCTTGTCAAGGCTTCAGGATAGTGATGATTTTCTTTCCAAACTGATCATGGGCTTTCCAGAGACCAGGCAATTTGAAATTCAGGTTCGGGAAGGTTGACAAGGAGGCATTTTATGCATGAGGATGCAGAAACTTTATTGTTTCTTTACCGAACCATGGTGACCATCCGCAAATTTGAAACATTGGCCGGCGAGTTGTTTGCGGCGGGCAAGATCCCCGGGTTCATTCATCTTTCCATCGGCCAGGAGGCATCATCTGTGGGTGTCTGCTCGGTGCTTCGGCCGGACGACTATCTCACCACGACCCACCGCGGGCACGGCCACGTCATTGCCAAGGGCGGAGACCTGAAGCGGATGATCGCAGAACTGACGGGCCGCAAGACAGGTTATTGCAAGGGCAAAGGCGGCTCCATGCACATCGCTGACTTTTCCTTAGGAATTTTGGGAGCCAATGGGGTGGTAGCCGGTGGTTTTCCTATCATCGTTGGGGCTGGATTGTCCATAAAACTCCGCCGCACGGATCAGGTAGCCGTCTGTTTCTTCGGCGACGGAGGCTCAAACCGGGGAACGTTTCACGAAGCCCTGAACATGGCCGCTATCTGGAAGCTTCCCATCTTATTCGTTTGCGAGAACAACTGTTACGCATCCACCACAAGGACATCCTATGCGTGTTCCGTAACCGATCTCGCCATCCGGGCAGCGGGCTACAACATTCCAGGTGTTACCGTAGACGGCAACGACATCCTCAGCGTTCGCAAGGCCGCGGCTGAGGCGGTTGAACGGGCTCGTCGAGGCGAGGGTCCCACTTTGCTTGAGAACAAGACGTACCGGCGTCGCGGCCATTTCGAGGGAGATCCCCAAAAATATAGGGACCAGGCCGAGGTCTCGGAATGGGAGAAAAAAAATGATCCGATCCTCCGCTTCACCACGGCCCTCAAGGAGAGAAAGATCCTGACCAGCGAATTGGAAAAAGAGATTGAGACCAAAGTGGAGGCGGAGTTGAAAGAAGCAGTCTTATTCGCCGAGCAGAGCGATTGGCCCCGGCCCGAAGAGGCCCTGGAGGACATGTTCGTAAACCCATAGCCAGATGGAGAAGAAGCCATGCCAGAGAGGATGATAAGCTGTTCTGCTGCGATCGCCGAGGCACTCACTGAAGAGATGGCCCGGGATGAGACCGTCTTCATCATCGGTGAGGATTTGGTCGCCCATGGCGGTATCTTCGGCCAATTTAGAGGACTGCCCGAAAAGTTTCCCGGCCGTGTTATCGACACACCCATCTCCGAGACCTGCATTGTCGGAGCTGGTCTGGGTGCGGCTCTTACCGGCATGCGTCCTCTGGTCGATATGCACTTTGCTGATTTCGTCACCTGCGCCATGGATGAGATTGTCAACCAGACAGCTAAGATCCGCTATATGTCCGGTGGGCAGACCCGGGTTCCTCTGGTCATCTGGGCCCCAGATGGAGCAGGACTGAGCGCCGCGGCACACCATTCTCAGTCATTGGAGAGCTGGTTCATTCATGCTCCGGGGTTGAAGGTAGTCGTCCCCAGCGAGCCCGCTGACGTAAAGGGACTTCTGAAGGCGGCCATCCGCGACGACGATCCCGTCCTCTTTTTCCAGCATAAGAAACTCTTTGCCAGGGATGGCCCCGTACCTGAAGGCGAATATCTTGTCCCCCTGGGTAAGGCTGCGGTCAAGCGGCCGGGAGGCGATGTGACCCTCTTAACCTACGGATCGGGCTTCTATTTGAGCATGGAGGCGGCCAGGGAGCTGGCTAGGACAGGGATCGAGGCGGAGGTGATTGATCTTCGGACCTTAAAACCCCTCGATTTTGACACGGTTGCCACATCGATCCGAAGGACCAACCGAGTTGTGGTCATCCATGAAGCCTGCCTTTCTGGTGGCTTCGGGGCCGAGGTGGCGGCCAGGATAAACAGTGATCTATTCGATTACCTGGATGCGCCCGTCCTTCGCGTGGCAGCGAAGGATGTTCCCATGCCCTTTTCTCCACGGATGGAGAGCTTCGTTTTACCTAAGGTCGAAGATGTGATTAGAGCCGTGCACCAGGTGACCTACCGATGAGGGATGAAGAGTCCTCGGTGCCATGGCTATGAAACACGAAATCGGGGTGGAGGAGACCAAGCAGATGGTCTTTGCCCATCCCACCTTCGGAGAGGGCTTCTTCGAGGCAGCCCTTGATACCGATGGAGAAGCAATCCATATGATGAAAGGATAATCTGGAGATGCCCTATGGCTACTACGGTTATCATGCCCAAACTGGGCCTGACCATGGAAGAAGGAACGATTGAAAGGTGGCTGAAACAAGAAGGCGACCGGGTTGAAAAGGGGGAACCTCTTGTTGAAATCATTACGGAGAAAATTAATTTTCAATACGAGTCTCCTGCCACCGGCATCCTCCGGGAAATCCTTCACCATGAGGGAGAAGCTGTCCCGGTCACAACCCCCATTGCCATCATTGCAGAGGAAGGGGAAGTATTGCCTGAGTTCGAAACCATGGAACGCGAAGTTCCAGCGGAAGTTCACACGCCCCTTCCTGTGACAAGGGAAACGCAGGAAGCTCCCAAAAGAATCTTTGTCTCCCCTATTGCCAAGAGGATAGCCCAGGAGAAAGGGATCGACCTTTCCTCTTTAAAGGGATCGGGCCCGGGAGGAAGGATTATTAAGGCAGATATTTTGAAGGCGGCTGAGAAGGTCAGGGCTGAAGAAGTCGGCCGGCCTCCTCCATTGCCGAAACCCTCTGAAAGGTTGATTCCCCTCAAGGGTATCCGGAAAATCATCGCAAAGCGGATGACAGAAAGTTTCCAGAATATTCCCCATTTTTACCTCTCCATAGAGGTGGATATGACGGCTATCCAAGACCTCAGAGAGAGATTGAGGGAAGAGGTTGAAAAGCGTGCCAAGGTGAAATTAACCCTGACAGATGTCTTGGTGAGAATGACAGCAACCGCACTCAAAGAGAATCCCATCATCAACTCCCGAATCGAAGGGGACCAGATCCATTTGTTGGAAGAAATCAACATCGGAGTGGCGATTGCCCTCGAGGATGGATTGATCGTTCCTGTCGTCCATCATGCGGATCAGAAGTCTTTAGGAGAAATTGCTTCCACCCTTCGAGACCTCAACCAAAGGGCGAGAGAAGGCAAACTGTCTCTGGAAGATGTGGGAGGAGGGACCTTCACCCTTTCCAACATGGGGATGCTCGGGATCGACAAATTCAATGCCATTATCAATCCTCCGGAATGTTCCATTTTGGGGGTGGGGAGAACGGTGGAAAAACCAGTGGTTCAAGGAGGGGAGATTAGGATCAAACCCATGGCCTGGTTTAGTTTATCCTCAGACCACCGCATCGTCGATGGTGCAACCGCTGCCCTCTTCTTGAATCACATAAGAAGAACCATTGAAAACCCTGCATTCCTTCTTATTTAGGAGGACGAGGTTGATCAGGTCGTAACCAAAAGGGTCAGGTGGAGAAATGGCGCTCCAAATAGATAAAATACTTTGCCTCAAGATGTATGAGCAGATGCTCACCATCCGAAGTTTTGAAGAAAAGGCCATCGAACTCTTTGAACATAACGTCATTCGGGGAAATATCCATCCCTGTATTGGACAGGAGGCTGTCTCAGTAGGAGTCTGCTCGAATTTTCGCCGAGACGACTATATGGTGAATACACACCGGGGGCATGGTAACTGCATTGCCAAAGGAGCCGATCTAAGATTGATGATGGCCGAACTCCTCGGGAAGTCCACTGGCTATTGTCGGGGGAAGGGAGGCTCCATGCACATTGCCGATTTTGAAGGAGGAAACTTAGGGGCGAACGGCATTGTCGGTGCTGGTCTTCCAATCGCTGCAGGAGCGGGCATCAGCATTCAAAATAGAGGGACAGATCAAGTGGTCGCCTGTTTTTTTGGAGATGGGGCAGCGAATCAGGGGACCTTCCACGAAAGCCTTAACCTGGCTGCTCTCTGGAAGCTTCCGGTCATTTTTGTTTGCGAGAATAATCTCTATGCCCTGTCCACGCCGGCTCGTGAAGCCATCTCCGTCTCCAGGATCTCGGATCGGGCGATGGCCTACGGTATCCCCGGAAAGAGCATCGACGGAATGGATGTCCTCGAGGTCTATACAAAAACGAAGGAGGCCGTAGAGAGGGCGAGGGCCGGGGAAGGACCGACGTTGCTCGAATGTGTCACATATCGTTTCTTCGGTCATTTTACGGGAGATCCTGGAAGAGGAATCACCTACCGGCCAAAGGAAGAGATGGATCAATGGCTAAACCGTTGCCCTATTAAAAGCTTTAGGGAACGACTGATCAAAGAAAACGGGATAACCGGGCAGATGGAAAAGACGATGGAAGCAAAGGTGAAGGCCTCTATCGAAGGGGCTGTTCAGTTTGCAAACGAGAGCCCATTTCCTCCACCCGACCAAGCCACTCAAGATCTCTTTTATTGAAGGAGAAAGAATTGCCAGAGATCACATTTGTTGAATCGCTCAGAATGACCCTCAAAGAGGAGATGGAAAGGGATCATTCTCTCATGCTCATTGGCGAGGATATCGGCCGTTACGGGGGTATCTTTGGAGTCACCAAAGGATTACAGGAAGAATTTGGGCCCCATCGTGTTCGGAATACCCCCATTTCTGAATCAGCGATTATCGGTTCCGCATTAGGAGCAGCCATGACCGGAATCCGAACCGTTGCGGAAATCATGTACATCGACTTTACTACTGCGGCCATGGATCAGATTGTCAATCAGGTTGCAAAGATGAGGTATATGTCTGGCGGGAAGGCAAAGATTCCTTTAGTCATTCGAACCCAAGAAGGGGGAGGGAGAGGGAATGCGGCCCAGCACTCCCAAAGCCTTGAAGCACTTTTTCTCCATATTCCTGGACTGAAAATCGTTATGCCCTCAACGCCTTATGATGCGAGAGGCCTTCTCAAGACCGCCATACGAGACGATAATCCTGTCCTGTTCATCGAGCATAAACTCCTTTATGCGACAAAGGGCTCCGTTCCCGATGGAGAATATCTTATTCCCTTTGGCCAGGCCGATATAAAAAGAAGAGGTAAGGATGTCACCCTTGCGGCAATTTCTTATATGGTCACGAAGGCCTTAAAGGCCGCTGACCGGTTGGCAGAAGAGGGCATTGAGGCAGAGGTCATTGATCTCAGGACCCTTGTCCCCTTGGACTTTGAGACCATTCTCCAATCCGTCCATAAAACGAATCGTGTTGTCATCGTACATGAAGGATGTCGGAAGGGAGGGATCGGAGCGGAAATTGCCTCTCAAATCCAGGAGGAGGCCTTCGATTATCTCGATGCCCCTGTGGGGCGAGTGGGAGCATTAAATGTTCCCATCCCTTATAGCGAGCCTCTCGAACAAGCTGTGATCCCTGGCGAAGAAGATATTATCAAGGCAGTGAAGAAGGTGCTATATATGGCATAAAGAGAATGATTACGTAGGTTTTTTTATTGACACGAGATTTGATATGTGCTTATATAACCATTGGCTTCGAGGTACGTTTCTCGAAAAACTTGAGATTCGGTTCTGTGCAAGGTATTGGAAAACCAAGAGAGGAGGTAATAGAAGATGTTTACACGACAGCACATTGGAGGAAAAGGTGCGATTTTGATGCTGGTTGGCATGCTCGTCGCGGTCCTGGTCGCTCCGGCCTGGGGTGCGTACAAGGGCGAGTACAAGATGTCCGTCAGGACCAGTCAGACATCCCCGTGGGGCATCGGTGCGCAGAAGTTCGCCGACATCGTCAGAGAGAAGTCCGGAGGCCAGATCAACATCAAGGTGTATTACAACGGAGCGCTCTTCGCCGATGATCAGACCAAGGAGTTCATGCTCACCAAGCAGGGCGTGGCGGATTTCGCCCTGGGTTCCACGATCAACTGGTCGCCGCAACTCCGGGTCCTCAACCTGTTCAATCTCCCCTTCATGTTTCCCAGCTACGAGGCCCTGGACGCGGTGAAGAACGGCACGGCGGGCAGGATGATCAGGGAGCAGATGGATCGGTTCGGAGTGATCTTCCTTGGCTGGGGTGAGAATGGCTACCGGGAGCTGACGAACCGCCTCCGCCCGATCGCCACCCCCGACGACATGAAGGGTCTGAAGGTGCGCGCTGCGGCTTCACCCATCTTCATCGATACCTTCACAGCCATCGGGGCTAACCCGGTCTTGATGAACTGGGGCGACGCGCTGTCTGCCCTCCAGCAGGGCACGATCGACGCCCAGGAAAACCCGGTCAACGTAATCATCATCCCATACAAAATCTACCAGCTGCACAAGTACATCACCATCTGGCACTATGCTATTGATCCGCTCATCCTGGGCGTCAGCAAGATGACCTGGGATACGTTCTCGACCGCCGACAAGGCAATGATGCTGCAGGCGGCAGAGGAGGCCATGAAGTGGGAGGTCCATGAGGCGCGGGACGGCCTCAGTGACGGGGCATCTTATAAGAAACTCGAGGCCGAGGGCATGACCGTCACCCACTTGACGCCCCAGCAGATCAAGGTTTTTCAGGACCGAAGCAAGTCGGTCTATGACAAGTGGATTAAGGAGATCGGGGAGGACGTGGTCAAGGCAGCCTTTACGGATGTGGCCAATGTAAAGAAGTAGGGATGTGCGTGATGGGCGACAAACTACGCTGGCTGGGCAGAAACGCGGAAGAGGTCGTCTGCGCCGCTATGATAACCTTCATGACCGTGTTGGGATTTGCAAACGTAGCGACCCGGTATCTAGGCTACTCCATGGCCTACACGGAGGAGCTGCTCGTCATGCTGCTGGTCTGGCTCACGATGTTGGGGACAGCAGCCGGCTTCAAACGGAATGCCCACCTGAGCATGACCTTCTTACAGGAGCGACTTCCCCGTGTAGGCCAGAGGGCCCTGGCGATCTTCTCGGCGATCTTGACGGTCGGATCGGTGGTCGTGGTCATGGTCGTCTGCGCGGTCTACCAGATCCCCGACGAGATCCTCCTGAAGAGTCGGACCCTGTCCCTGGACCTGCCCACGGTCTATTACAGCCTCGCCATCCCCGTGTGCGGTGTTCTGGTCATCCTGCGGGTCCTGCAGGCCTCGTGGCGGGAGTGGAAGAGTCTGGGGAGGGCTGAGCGATGACAGCGGTAACTCTCCTGGTCTTCGGCCTGTTTCTGGTCCTCGTCGTGCTGGGAATCCGTATCGCCATCGCTCTGGGGACCACGGCCTGTCTGATCATCCTGCTATACCACCAAGGTGCGATGGGCATCTCCTCCATCTTCTACTCCAACATCGCCAAGTTTCCGCTGCTCGCCATCCCGTTCTTCATCCTGGCCGGGTTCGTCATGGAACGTTCGGGCATCTCGGGGCGGTTGGTCCATCTGGCGAGCCTGATGGTTGGGCCCATCCCGGGTGGGCTGGCCATCGTGGGGATCGCGGTCTGCGTCTTCTTCGGGGGCATCTCCGGCTCAGGCCCGGCAGACGCGGCGGCCATCGGCGCTGTACTGATCCCGGCCATGATCGCCAGGGGATATGACCGGGGCTTTGCGGCTGGCCTCATCGCTACAGCGGGTTCCACGGCCATTCTCATCCCCCCTTCTATCGCCTTCGTCGTGTATGGCGTGATCACAGAGGTTTCGGTCCCGGCCCTCTTCGCCGGCGGAATCTTTCCCGGGCTTGTTGCGGGGGCGGCGCTCATCGTGCCAGCCTATATTATCTCCAAAAGGCACGGATGGGGCGGCGAGCGGTGGGGAACCCCCCGGGAGCTTTGGGAGGCCTTCAAGCGAGCCTTCTGGGGGCTCATGGCACCAGCGGTGATCCTGGGAAGCATGTACGGTGGCATCTGTACGCCGACCGAGGCAGCCATCATCGCCGTGGTGTACGGCATTGTTCTTGGGTGGATATACCAGACCATCGGCTGGAGGGACCTTTATAGGTGTATGCTTGATGCAGCCATCACCTCAGCGGTGGTCATGTTCATCGTGGCCTTTGCCGGACTCTTCGGCTGGGCGGCCGACCGAGTGGGCGCCATCGACCATGTGCTCAAAAGCATGCTCAGCCTGAGCGACAACGGGTTGGCGATGATCTTCATCATCAACGGGGTCCTGTTCATCGCCGGGATGCTCCTGGACGCCATCTCAATCTTCTATGTCTTTTTGCCGATCTTCATCCCCATGATGGCGCACTTCCACTGGGACCCGCTCTGGTTCGGCGTGATGATGACCTACAACCTGGCCATTGGCCAGGCGACCCCGCCGGTGGCGGTGAACCTGTACGTGACCACTTCTCTGGCTGATATCAAGCTCGACCGAGCGGCCGTGGCGGTCATTCCGTTCGTCCTTGCCATGGTCGGCGGACTGGTGGTGGTCATCCTCTGGCAGTGGTTGTCCATCGCACCACCAGTCTGGTTCGGCCTGTACAAGCCCGTTCACTGACAATCATGACAGTCATGGACAAGAGGGAATCAGGAGGAACGTGCCTCACTGGGAGATGCAGCCGGAGGATAAACCCTACCCGCGCAGAGAGCGGCGATCGGAGTACTGATGATTGCTGCTGTGGCCAAGCGCGGTTATTACGATGAGTTGATTTCGATTTGGGAATATCAGTGAAATTGAAGGACAGAATTGCTATTGTCACAGGGGGCGCAAGGGGGATTGGGCGAGCATGTGCCGTTGCTCTGGCCAGGGAAGGCGCTCATGTTTGTGTCACGGACATCAGCCCGATGGAAGAAACGATCGATGAAATAAAATCCCTCGGCAGGCAAGCGATCGGAATCAAAACGGACGTATCCAAGAAAGAGGATGTCCTCAATATGGTCGCGCAAGTCATTGAGAAATTTGGGAAGATCGATATCTTGGTGAATAATGCAGGGACCTGCCAGCGGGTTCCCCTTGAAGAACTCACCGAAGAGCAATGGGATCGGGATGTAAATACCATCATGAAAGGGACCTTCCTTTGTACCCAAGCGGTCTATCCCCATATGAAGAAGAGCGGATTTGGAAAGATGATCAACATCGCTTCGATTTCAGGAAAAATAGGCGGGGCCGTGTCTAAGAAAGGGGATGGCGTTGAAAGCAAACGTGGCCGCTCGGGTCCTGGCTATGCAGCCGCAAAGGGGGGCGTCATCGCCTTTACCAAATGGGTCGCCAAAGACGCCGGATGTTACGGGATTTATGTCAATGCTGTGGCACCGGGTGGCATCGATACAGAAATGACAAAGGGTTACACCTATCCCATCGAAGACCTCCCCATCTCAAGAATGGGAAAACCAGAAGAGGTCGCCCAAGCGGTTGTTTTCCTTGCTTCGGAATTATCCAATTATATCACAGGACAGGCCATCAATGTAGATGGTGGTTGGGTGATGAGTTAGGCCATCTTCCCTTCCTTCTCTCCCTTCGTCACCGTTCTCCTCTGGCTTCATTCGTATTCGGACAGGAGATTCTTGATGGATGTTCCTGCGGGAGAACAAATGAGGACCTATGATCTTGGCGGAAGCTCACCGACAAGCGAGGTCGGCCTGGCCGTTATTGAGGCTATGATGAGGGGTTCTTAACATGATAGGGGAGATTTTAAAAAAAAGCTTGACAAAAAATTTTATTCTGATATGAAAATAGAAAGCCTTGGGAGCTCGGTAGATAAAACCTGCTGGAGATTTGCGGAGGATCATGGATGAAAACGAATGAATCGTTGTTAGCAGAAAGACTGAAGCATGTTCCACAGGGTCCCTTTAATACCCATCCGATTTTTATCCAGAAGGCGAAGGGAGCCGTCATTACCGACGTGGAGGGCAAGGAATATATCGACTTCACAGGCGGCATCGGAGTCGACAACGTCGGACACTGCGATGAAGCCGTCGTGGAGGCCATCCAGGATCAAATCAAAAATTACATCCATCCCTGCTTCCATGTAGTCATGTATGAGTCCTACATCGAACTCGCCAAGAAACTGAACGAGCTCACCCCCGGGAACTTCCCGAAGAAGACGATGTTCGCAAACAGCGGTGCGGAAGCGGTTGAGAACGCCGTCAAGATTGCCCGCCATGCAACGGGACGACCGGCCACCATTGCCTTCGAAGATGCCTTCCACGGCAGAACCCTTCTTGCTTTAAGCCTCACGAGCAAGAACAAACCTTATAAATTCGGGTTTGCACCATACGCCCCGGAGATTTACCGGATGCCCTACGCCTACTGTTACCGGTGTGCCTTCGGCCTCGAGTATCCATCCTGCGAGATTCGCTGCGCCTATTTTTTGAGAGACTTTTTCCATACCTATGTCTCAGCCGAGCAGGTTGCGGGTTTGATTGTGGAACCCGTGCTCGGTGAAGGGGGATTCGTCGTCCCCCCTAAGGAGTATTTCAAAGTCCTCTCAAAAATCTGTAAAGATAACGGGATCCTTTTCATTGCTGATGAAGTGCAGACCGGCTTTGGCAGGACGGCGAAGATGTTTGCCATGGAGCATTACGACGTGGAACCGGATATTACGGTCACGGCCAAATCGATGGCCGGAGGACTCCCCCTCAGTGGGATCACAGGGAGGGCAGAGATCATGGACCATCCCCAGATGGGAGGCCTCGGCGGGACGTTTGGCGGAAACCCGGTGGCCTGCCGCGCAGCCCTCGCCGTCCTTGAACAGTTCGAGAAAAAGAACCTCTTAGCGAGGGCTGGAGAGATCGGAAAGAAAACCCTCGAAAGATTCCACGCCTTTCAAAAAGACTTCCCGGTGGTGGGGGATGTGAGGGGACTGGGAGCCATGGTGGCGATGGAGCTGGTAGTCGATCGGAAGACGAAAGAACCGGCGACCGCTTTCACCAAGCAGTTGGTTGCCCGGTGCCGCGAGAAGGGACTGTTGTTGATCTCGGCCGGCACCCATTCCAATATCATCAGGACGCTTACGCCTCTAGTGATCACGGACGAGCAAATTGAAAGAGGGCTTTCCATTATCGAAGAGGCCCTGAACGAACTGCCATAGTCAAGGCCCTCTCGGGTCTTGAGCTAAACTCGCCAGTTGCATTAAGCAGACTCGGCGGGAACACTTGCAAAGCCTTGGGAGCGGCCGGTAAGGCCACAGATCTAATGGGGTGAAAGTCCTCAAACGTCAATTGCCCGATTCGGACGTTTAGCATATCCAGGGCATGATGAGGTAACGAATCATGAGCTGCTTGG
>Ga0209777_10000811_pt1 | contig 48310 bp, 58 predicted proteins | sample FrelakmetHBP12HB_FD_187147 | JGI IMG/M metagenome (GOLD analysis project Ga0209777, IMG submission 187147) | Freshwater lake sediment microbial communities from the University of Notre Dame, USA, for methane emissions studies -HBP12 HB (SPAdes)... | ecosystem: Environmental > Aquatic >... | reverse complement strand
TGTGCCGTTGTTGTAAAGTATATACAACGGAATCACGCTCTTGTCAAGGAAGCACGCGGCCCCTGAATACGACTTCGGCGAAAACGAGTATTTGACTCCGTCAAGCGAGCGGACCAGCTTGACCGCGTACCTGAGCGAATTGTTGCAGTACGGGTTCGCGTCGTTGAAGTCAGCGAAGCTCATGCCCTGGCCTATGCCGAACTCGCGCGCGTAGTAGACGCCCTTGCTGAGGTTGGTCATTGTCTCGTTCTTGTTCTCTTCTGTCACGTTCTGGAGCCAGCAGCTGCCCCCGATTAACGAGGGATCCATCCATTGCCAGTAGCGCGCGCTGTAGTACATGAACTTTACCCATTTGCCGAAAGAGGACGTGGCCTTTGTGGCGTTCTGGCACACCAGTATGCTGCAGCTTCCGTGGTTGAGGTAAGCATCCATCTTTGCCTGGTCTACGCTCATGTTCGGATTCATGATGGTGTTGCTGTCCCTGAGATACTGGTCCATGCTTGTGGCTATCATGCTTTGCGTGCATCCTGAAAGCAGCGCCAGAGAGATTATGATTGCAAATGCCAAAACCTGTGCCTTATCCATGTCCAAAACCTCAGTCGTACCTTACCCTGCATTGCGGGCATGAGCTTGCCCCCCTCCTCACAAAGCTGCCGCACTGGCTGCACTTCATCATGTAGTTGGTTCCGCCTAGCGTGACTGCCGCGATGTTCAGCGGCGCTGAAAGCGTAGTTGAGAAGAAGTTTGCAGTCGCGCCCCCTACTTTTTTGGCAAGACGCCTTGGCGCTGATGCTGGCCTTCCTGTCTGCGGGTCTATTGGCCCTTCCTCCTCTATTGCATCCCTGGCGCTGTCGTATATGTTGTTCAATCCCCTTTCCACTGTGCTGGACAGGAAGTTTGTTGCTATGAGCGGATTTATCATCACGCCCATCATGTGCCTTGACGGCGAATAGTATGAAAGCTCCTGCTCCCTCTTGAAATAGTCGTCAACAATCGTGGTGTGCCTCTTTCTTATGCTTAACGACGCGTACGCAAGGTCGTCCTTGTCAGCCATGTTCACGGAGCTGGTCTTCGGTTCCTTGAACTCCCATTGGAACCTACCTGTGTCCTGGTTTTGCTTCCATTCTTGGGTCTTGAACTCGTAAAGGTTGTAAACTTTCCATTGCTGGGCCGGCTCCACGACGTGCCTGCCTGTGCCCCATTGGAAATGCTCCCTGCCAGGTATGTCCGCAGGCGTGCCGAACTCATTTGAATACCAGTAGAAATGCGATGAGACTCTCCTTGCGAGATGCGTCTCTTCCTTGTCAGCTATCGCGCTTCCCTCATTGGGGTTCATGGAGGCTATCCAGTTTCCGACTGGCTCCATCCTCTTCTTTGACCAAGACCAGGCGGTATCTCCGCCCAGCCTCTTCCACAGATCTATTCCCTCTGAGGTATCTGAGTCTGTCTTGAAATTGCCGACCGCCCTTGACCCATCCCTTATTGCGTCGTTGGCGAACTTCCCGGCATAAAACACCGCAGGAAGCCCAATTACTGAAAGCGGACCCCCGACAAGCGCTGCGGCGCCTGCCCAGCCGACCTTTGAACCGGAGAATCCCAGGCTGGTTGCCAGTCCCGAGAGCGTGTATCCGACGTTTATGCCTTGGGACTGCATGAACTGGTCTGAAGGCCCGCTTATTGTCCCTGGCTCTACGAGCCTTCCATGAAGCACGGGAGATATGCCCATGCTTGCTAATGTCCTCTTGACGTCCCCATCTCCTTCATACCTTATCTCATATGGGTTCGGGATGCCCCTTGTCATCTTGTCCTCAAAACGTACGGCATGCACGAATGCCTGCTGCAAAGGCAGGTTCGCATGTATCGTTTCCCTTGCCGCCCAGTTGAGCGCCCAGTTTACCCCGGTCGGGTAGTTCTCCAGGTTCTCCCTCCTGAAAGAGGTTATCATCTGGTCTATCCAGGACGGTTTCAGCGTGGAAAGGCCTGCGTTGAACGAGGCGGATACGAGGCCGTCCCTGTAATAGGGGAAAGTGCCGCCGTATATCGGATGCACATCCCTGGTCATGAACCACTCGTATGCGTCATACGACCGCTTTAGGTCGCCGAGCCTGGATATTATGAATATTTCGGCTGCCTTTTTGTCAAAGACCCCGTTTTCCGAGAACTGCCTGAGGAACGCTATATCGTTTTGGTCAGCGCCCCTTTCCATCCTTGCAAGTATCTTGTTAAGCGATCCGTATTCATCTGCAACTGCAAATGACTCCTTTAGTATCCTGCTCTCCTGGTTTTCTATGCCGAACAGGTCCTCGTTGCCTATCTGCAGTGTCTTCTTGTAAAGGACGCTCTCGTGGAATTTGGCGAAGCTGTCTATGGCCGTTTCCTTGCCATAAAGCAGCATGCCCGAAAGCGCCTCTATGGGGTTGCCGCTCCTGTAAACATTCTTCCATGCCTCCATCCTCTGCTGGTCAATGTCCGCAACAGTGCCGACCTTGACGTTTGCAAGGCCAAGCAGGGGCTGGTAATCCTTCATTTTTTCTCCATATCTGAAAGCAGCTATGGCGACCTGCTGGGGATCTGAAACCGTGCTAATTATGTTGGCAAGACTGCTCCCCAGCGCGTCCTTGCCCTTGTTGCTTGCCAAGTCCCTTAGGAACTGCCTCACTTCCTTGTCAGTGACCCTGTATGAGTCGGCAAGGTCTATCATGGACCTGTAGACGTTGCCATGCTCGCCGATGTAGCTTATCCTCATGTTGAGCGCCTTTTCAGTGCTGGCCCTCATCATGCTCTGGAAGGAAAGGCTATTTGTGTCAAGGTCTTTCACGCTGGAAAGGTCCCTGAAAAGCATGCTCTTTATCTCAGGGTTCATGGAATCAAGGTTAACCCTCAATGGTATCAGGTCCCCAAGCTCGCCGTTCATGAATATGAAATCCTTAGTCTTCTTGAGCTGGGTAAGAGTCACAAGCCTTTTGTCCTGGTCGCTTATTTGCGCCCATACGGCCTTGTCAAATATCCTTGCCTTTGTCTTTTCGTATTCCGCGTTGCTCATCCTGGTTGGGTCCCTACCTTCCTTCCTGATTGCGGCGTCATAGTCAATTGCAGGCATGGTGCTGAGCAGGTAGTCAAGCGTGTGTATGTAGCGCGTCCCGAACGTCAGCGTGTTCCTTGACTGGAGCGTCGTGGTCCTATCGCTTATCAGGGTGAAAAGCCTGTCGTCGTTTTCCGAACCTTTGGCAACGACCTGCGCCAGCATCGCGTTGAGCGCCGATTCTGGGGTCCCTCCGGATTTCTTGAACATGCCCTTTTCCCTTCTGTAGAACACGTCCCAAAGGCCAACAAACTTCAGCGTCATCTCCGTTTCCCCAGTCCCGTCCGCCAAATCCCCGAATCTCTTGGAAGTGGGGACGCCAGATGCAAGCAGCTTGAACGGGTCTTCATTGCCCCTTATGTAAGCCCAGTGGCTTCCAGTGAGGTAAGTATGCGGCTCGTGCCTTGCGCCTGTACCGAACACATAATTCTTTAGATCTGCTTTTACCACGTCCTGATAGCCTTCTCCGATTTTAGACTTGTCCGCAAGCGGCTTGCCGTCCTTGAAGCCTTCTCCAAACACGAAATTGTTCACGAGCGCATCCTTTTGCGCCTTGTCTAGTTTTTTGCTATTGTCAATTTCCTCTTTCAATGCCCTTCCGTTGAAGAATATCAGGTAGTTGCCGTCTCTCACGAGGTATTTCAGATCGTCGGGTATCTTGTTTCTGTCAATCATTTTCTTGGCGATTTCGTTTCCGAACTGCATGGCAGCAGCGAGGTTTCCCGCCATTGCGTCAATGTCCTTTGGGGCGATGAGAAGGCTCTCCTTCTGTTTTTTGGGCAAATGCCCAACCGAAGACTCATTGGCCCTTGACAGTATTGCCTTTATCTCATCCTTGTTTGCAGGAAGGAAACCGTACATATTGTTGATTTTTTGGAGATAGACAAGGCCGAGCGCGTCTGAGAGCGAGGCGTTGCCCTTGTTGACCTTTGCCAGGCTGTAGAACATGTCTGCGAGGATGTTCTTGGAAGCGTCAGTAGAGTCCCTTATTCTGGCGTTGAAGACGGACCTGTCCACACCATAGCTTTTTGCAAGGTCATCAAGGCTGTTGTTGAGCTTCCAGACCACGATGCTCTTCTTTATCGTGCTGCCGTAGAGCTGCTCGTCATTCATCTCCCTGTATCCCTTGTCTATGACTCTGCACCTGTTGAGAAAATATTCGTATGTCTTGCCTGTCTTTCCGTAGACTTCCGCGGCTATGTCACGGTATTTCTTGTGCTTTTCAGCCAGCGACATGCCTGATTCGCTGGCGTTTATGACTCCAGATATTTTTTGAAGCAGCATCCTGTTGCCCTTGTCATAGGCGTCCATCTTGTTCATCACTGTGCGCAAAACTTCGATGTTGCTCTTGATATCCATGAAGTTAGATAGATCCCCTCTTTTCAGCGCGTTCAGTATGGCAAGATCGTCATTTGTCATTTTGAACTCTTTAGCTATTTTGTCTTCTTTGAGGATTCTGTCAATTGTTCCCTTTAGCTGCATGCTGGCGATTTTAAGATTGGAGACAGACATGCTCACCCCTTTCAGTGCATTCAATATGGTGAGATCATTTTTTGTCATGTTGAGTTCTTTCGCCATTTTCTCGTCTTTGAGGATTTTGTCCATCATCCCCTTCAGCAGAAGGCCGGCTCTTTCAGGACCCTTGAAATTAGACAGGTCTGTCCCTTTCAGCGCGTTCAGCATGGCGAGCTCATCTCTTGTCATGTTGAGCTTTTTCGCCATCTTCTCGTCTTTGAGGATTTTGTCCATCATCCCTTTCAGCAGAAGTCCTGCGCTTTCCCTGTCGTACGCCTCCGCTATCCTGTCAGTGTTTCCGCCTTCAAGAAGCGAAAGCTTTCCGCTCTTGTCAAGCGACAAATTTCTCCTTAATTCGTTACTCAGCCTGCCTATTACGTCGCCCCTATCTTTGGCGCTGAGACCGATTATCTCCCTTGCCCAGCTTTGCTTCCTTATCTCATCCTTCCACTTACCGATGTTGGGCAGGAACGTGAAATAGGTCGCGAATATCGGCCGGATTATGTACTGCCCGGCATTGAGCCTGCCGAGGTACTGTGCAAGCGGCTCGTGCAGCATCCTGAACATCTTTTCTGTTACTGATGGCCCTACCTTACTCTTATCGTCCGCTTCGGAATACATGCCTATGTTTACTTCCTTGCCTCCCCGCATGGCTTTCATCTTACCTTCAAGAAATTCGCCGACCTTTTCCGCAGCCTTGGAGCCTGGAGCGATTCCCTTGGCAACCTTAGCACTGTATTGCATGGGTGCTAGAAGTGTTGACATCAGGCTGCCCTTTTGCAGGCTCCCTATGACACCCTTGACAACTCCGGAATGCGCGCCTGCCTGCGGCCTGATATGGGATTTTCCATGCTCATATTTCTCTGCAGTAGTCCTGAACGTCTTCATCATGTTAAGGGCCGCTATCTTTGAGTCCCTGTCTATGTTGAGGCTTAAAATGTCCCTTTGTAATTTCCTGTAAGCATCCTTGGCATTAGATTTTTTGCCATATTTTGAAATGTCAACGCCAGCTAGCTTCGCAGCAACAAGCATCCCGGCCATTGTGTTGTCCTTGCCGTAGTTCTTCATTATATCCGCTATGCCCTTGCCATTAGGTGTGTACTTCGTCATTTTCTTGACGTCAGCCAGGTAAGTCGTAACGTCTCCGAACCTGCCGTGCCAGCCGTAGCCTGCCCATTTGAACTTCATGTCGTTTAGCTTCGGCATCCTCGGGGACGTGAAGTCAAAAAGGTATATCATGCCCTGGCCGCCCCTGTAGTAGAACGCACCGCCTACCAGGACAAGAAGGATGAGGACGGGCGCGCATATGAATGCGTTGGAAGGGTTTGAAAGCTCGGAAATGATGATTGAGCTCAGTATCGCTGGCGAAGTCGGGGTCCCGAAGCAGACCTGCTCCATCTTCTCGGTGACCGAGTAGTCTTTGCCTGGCGTGTCGGATTCTCCTTTGAACTCCGCCTTGAGCGTTGCGCAGGTGTTGTTGAATGTGGAATCGACCGGGAGCTTGGCTATGCCGTAATACAGCGCCCCCTGCGTTCCGTCTGAGAGCGTCATGGACGACAGGATGTCGGTCGTCCCTACGCCGATTGGCGTGAACTCGCTCTCATTGGACTTCATGATTGAGAAATAAACCTTTGCGTTCTGGAGCGAGATCTGGTCGTACTTGTTTATGTTCAGGTTAGACGAAGGATTGACATCCAGCCCGCTGTAGTCCGAATAGACCATGGATTCGGTGTATATGACCGAGAAGTTGGACACGACATAGAGGCCGGTTGCGTCATCAATTGTGGAGGAATCCAGCGTTATGTCCGTGCTGGACGAAGCAAAGGCGATGGGCAGGGCTAGGGTTAGCGTTATAAACAACCACAAACCCCTATTAATTCCACCCATAATGTATATATTATCAATGAAAGAGTTTTTAATATATGCGGCGCCCCTCCATAGTCGGACGGGTTTAAAAAGAACCTATGCTTAAATCAACTACGGTAGACTATATCGTTACCCTACTTACTCCAAAATAGCATATGGTCGCGGAGAAATTAACCTCTTATATCATCTATGCCTGAAGGTCCTTGGTTGTGGTGGCTGATCGCATCAAGAAAGCCAGGAGGCTTACTCTTTTCCATATTCTGTCTATATCTTTCTAATTCTCGCATGTGAGTATCATATTGTATCTTTTTTTTCGGGCCGAGATATTTAAAGGCTTTGTCGGGAACGGCGAATGTTTTTGTTAGATAGCTATTCCACGCCGCCCATGCCTGGCACTCTTCATTATATTTAGGACCTAGAAGAGGAAAGATGCTACTTGGCACCGCAGTGATAGTTTTATCTTTTTTGAGGTTTTCCAGCAGTTTCGTGAAATATTTTTGCTGCTCAGTAAGGGTGAAAGATCTGCTGACACTGCTTGGAAGCGGAAGAGTACATTTCGCATTGTCCAAAGAATTCAGATAGTATGATTTAATCTGCTTACGCAGTGGGGATTTCTTGTTTTTCATCTCATCGGCTAGAGCATCATCCCAGTATAACGGTTTGTGGTCTGCTGTCAGATAGCGATTTAAAAGTGCGTGTCTTGTATCAATTTTTTGCTGTCCATGTAACTTCATATAAGCGTCCTGTTCCTCACGTTCCCCCTCTATAAGTTTACCTTCCTCGATATCTTTATTCTTGCGTTCCTTCTCGCGTTCTTTGGAATAATACTTTGAAATGCCGATTGCGGCAATGATAAGTAATAAAACACTCCATATATCAGAATTATCTTTCGAAGTCTTTTTCTTTTCTGTTTTATGAGTTGTAGCTTGGTACGTCTGCTGTTTGGGGGCCTGCACGACTTTCGTAGTCTTGTGTGGCCGTTTCGCAACAGTAGGGTTGGTTGTTCGCGAAAGCGGGTGGGTGAATTGGTAGGCAGAACCTGGCATCGACCTGTTTGCAAAAACAGTGTTCACGGTTCCGAGAGGCAATAGCATGGCAGTTGACAGCACACCAATCCTGAGAAGCGACTGGAATGGATGCCTTGTCAGGCTGCTGGGCCTGCATATTCCGTCTGTTTCAAGTTTCAACATTTCGCTTATGCGTGGCGTTTTCTCTATTGCGGCAGAAAATTTCAGTTGCCGTGTTTCCTGCGCCATGTGTCTATTTATGGGGGAAAGGGATTAAAAAGATGCTGCCCTGCTATCTGCCGACGGTGGCCAGAAGGGCTTTTTGCCCTGGTTTTACGGGTTTTGGGCAAATGGTTTAAAACACGGTTTCCGATAGCATTGCATGGATTTCTTTTCCAAGGGAAACTGCATAGCCGTTGTCGGGTTCTCAAGGGACAAGGCCAGATACGGATACCGGGTGCTCATGAGACTAAGGGAGCTTGGATTCGATGTTTATGCCGTAAACCCCAACATGGCGGAGTTTGAAGGCGTAAAATCATATCCTGACGTCAAATCAATACCAAATAAAATCAGCGTTGCCATAATGGTCGTAAGGCCTGAGATAGGGATTGGCCTGCTTGAAGGCATAGCAAAGGCAGGCGTGAAAGGCGTCTGGTTCCAGCCAGGCAGCGAAAGCGAAGACGAAGAAAGCAAATGCAAGGCCCTTGGCATTGAATGCGTGCTGAGGAAATGCTTCATAATAGACGGGTTAAAGACGGACTTTGGTGCATATTGATGATTGTCGACGCGCATACGCACATCTTTGAGAAGGAAAACGACATCTCAAAATACCTCAAGGCAGGCATCCTTCCTGTTCTTACGGGCCATTCGGACAAGGCTAACAAATTAGCCTTTGACTGCGCGGAAAAATACGGCGTGCCGTTCGTCGCAGGCATAGCCCCGCAGACAGCGCAGGCGGAAGGGCTGGACAAGCTAAACGAATGGATAGCGTTCATAAGCCAGTGCGAACCGTATGCAATAGGCGAAACAGGGCTGGATTACCACTGGGCAAAGACGGAAAAAGACAGGCAGCTTCAAAAGGAGGCGTTTTCGGCAATGCTGAACATTGCAAAGGACATGGGCCTGCCGCTTGTCATACACTCAAGGGAATCGTTCAATGAAGTCGTTGATTACATTGCAGAAAAAGGGTTCCGGGGCAAGGTCATGTTCCATTTCTTCGGGGAAAGCAACCCTGAATACGCGCTTGGGAAGCTGGATGCGCATTTCTCGTTCCCGCCGATAAGGTCCGCAAAAAGGGATGCTGCGCTTGGCAAGCTGCCGATTGAAAGGATTTTGGCAGAAACAGACTCGCCGTACGTCGGGGAGACGCCGCTGGACGTGGAAAAGGCGATAAGGATAATAGCTGAAAGGAAGGGCATGGACTACCGGGAGGCCGCGGAAAGCATTTCCAGAAACGCATTTAAATTCTTTGGTTTAGACGTTTATTGACGAAAGGTGTCTTAATGGACTTTTTGAACATTTTTGGAAAAGGCAAGCCAGCCCCAACAGGGCCCGGCGAGCCCGGAAGGAACGAGGTTTTCGCGGTTTTCGTTGATGGCCCCAACATGATAAGGAAGGATGCCAAGATAGACTTGGCGGACGTAAAGAACATACTTGTCAAGGAGGGGACAGTCCACAGCGCATTTGTCTATGTTGACCAATATGCGTCAAGGAAGCTGATTGAGGCTGTCATAAACCAGGGATACAAGGCAGTAGTCACGTCAGGGGACGTTGACGTCGCGATGGCTGTAGACTCGGTTTATTATGCGGCAACGGCAAAGGAAGTGACTGCCGTTGTCTTCGTCACCAGGGATACGGACTTCGTGCCTGCAATAACGAGGATAAAGGAGCTGGGCAAGAAAATCTACATCATAAGCCTCAGGTTCGGGTTCAGCGCGGCGCTGCCGCACTATGCCGACAGGCTTATCATGCTGGACCAGCATTCAGGCGGCTTTGAGCACCACCAGGAGTTCGGCCAGCAACAGGGTTTTAAAACGTTTCACAGGAAACCAAGAAATGAGCCAATATACAGCAGCGATAAAAACAATGAGGTGAAACCGCAATGATAAACAATCCGGCGCAGAAAAGACCGTTTGACTTGCTCAACAGGTCTATAGACAAGAACGTGACAGTAGGCATAAAGGGCGGCAAGGAATTCACGGGAAAGATGGAATCCTTCGACGTGCACATGAACATAATACTTGTCAATGCCAGCTTCAAGGACGGCGAAAACAAGAAGGAGTTCAAGAACATCTTCCTTAGGGGAGACTCCGTCATATACATATCCCCGGTTGAGTGACCGGGCAAACCCTTTAATATTGCCTTTCTGCAAACTATTCCCTTGTGGAACAGCTTAGGCTAGCTTACAGGTACCCGTTTACCAGCTACGGGAAGAGGGAGATATCCAGCCATGCCCAGCTGCTGAAGAACGAATATCTTGTTTCTGAGGCCAGGAACAGGCTGCTTGGCGTGCTTTCAGGCGGCAATTACCCGATAGTGGACACTGAATCAGAGGAAAAGATGGCAGAGGAGCTTGCGATATACGCGATATGCAGGCTCGTTGTCACGCACCTGAACAACAACTACGTGACAAACAGGTTCGCGATAGCGTACTCAAAGTCGCTTTACGCGAAAAGGATAGAAAACAGGGAAATGGACGGCGAACTGACGATGCTGCTGGACGATTTCGGCATTGAGGCGGAAAAAACGGACAACGGATACGACATTGACATCTTTTCTTTCGTCAAATACTCTCCGAACGCGGTGCATTACAGCCTCTTTTACAGGGAAGTCAAAAACGGCAGGGTGAGGGTCGCGTTTGACGAGCTCAAGAGGATGCTGCAGGAGGCTGTGACAAGGCATTTGCTTGCGCTGCCAAGAATAGAAAAAAAGGACCATTTCTACAATGCCATAGGCCAGGCCGTGCTGTCCAGGCTCCCGAAAAAGGAGACTGCCAAGGTTTCGTTCAGGGAGGGGGACAACCCGCCATGCATTGAGAAGCTGCTTGACGAGATGAGGATGCACAAGAACCTCAACCACTACGCCAGGTGGTCCCTTGCCGTTTACCTTATGAACAAGGACGTCGGATTGGACGACATGCTCAAGATTTACGCCAATGCGCCTGACTTCAGCGAAAAGATATCAACGTACCAGTTGAAGCACGTGATAGAGCACGGCTACAAGATGCCGACCTGCGACAAGATGAAGCTTTACGGGCTTTGCGTCGCGGAATGCGGGATAGGCAACCCGATAAGATGGAGTGTTAAACGTGGAAGCGGAAAGAAAATGGATAAATAACCTGCTAAGGGGATATTATTCAAAAAACAGGAAGTCCATATACAACGTGGAGAAGAGAGAATTCGGAATAGGGGACTTCGGCAAGAAGATAGCAAGGAGGCACCTTGCGTTCCTGTCTGACACTGAATTGAATGCGTTCCTTTCCGCTGAGGCTCCGCTCTACATATCCCATTCTGTTGCATATTACGAGTTCCCGGACGCGACGCCGATGGAAAGGAAGAACTGGCTTGGCGCAGAGCTTGTGTTTGATTTAGATGCGGAAAACACGGATGCCGAGACAATGAAGGGCATGAAAAAAGACCTTTTGAGGCTCATTGAGATACTCAAGGATGATTTCGGGGCTAGGGACTACCTGATTAACTATTCGGGGAACAGGGGATACCATCTGCACGTCCGCGACAAGGGATTCCTTTCAATGCTTTCTGACGACAGAAAAAAGATAATAGAGTACATAAAAGGCGAGGGTTTTGATTACGCGAAGATGTTCTCGTCGTTCAAGAAAAGGATGAAGGACGAGCTGCTGGATGAAGGTAACAAAGGCATGGTTCCGGGGCCAAGGCCCGGCGACGCAGGCTCTGCCGGCAGGTTCGCGAAGACGGCGCTTGAGGTCGCGAGAAACGACCCGCTCCAGCTGTCAAGACGACTAAAAGACCCGTCAAACCTGGAGCAGTTCGTGAAAGGGCTTTTGGCAGGGGACTGGGGCAGGGGCCATGGCCTGAAGGAAATTGATTTGATGGAAAGGCTCAAGCTTGTCGGGGATGCGACAAAACTCCGTTCAGTAAACATAGACGCAGGCGTGACGCAGGACATATCCAAGCTGATAAGAATGCCAGGCTCAATCCACGGCTCAACGGGCCTGGAGGCGAAAATACTTAAAGAAAGCGAGATTGAGGGGTTTGACCCTGCGTCAGACCCTGTCGTCTTTCCGGACGAAAAGGTCATGATATTGCTGAAAGAAGACGTTAGCATAAGGCTAAAGGAAACTTCATTGAAAGCGAAAAAAGGGCAGAAGGCAAAGGTGCCTGCCTACATGGGCGCATACCTCTGCCTGAAGGGAAAAGCGTCCCTCACTTCTTAGGAGGCGCCTTCTCTTCCACCGCGCCTATTGAGAGTTTCGGCGGTATTATCGGCGGCCTTATGTTGAGCACCCTCGTCACGATGGTGCCGTGCGCTGAGCCGACGAAGTTTATGATGTTTATCAGCTCCTCGACATAGTCGTTGGGCAGCCTCTTGGTCTTTTTCCAGCTTTCCTCAAGCTGGGGTATCTTCTTCTCGTCGCCTTCGAAAACTGTCCCGTAAAGCACGACCTTCCCGACCTTGTCGTAGTCAAGCGTGTATATGTAGTCCACAAGCATCCTGTCCTTGCCTTCCTTCCTGACCTCGCCCATCTTGATGTCTATCTTGAACCCGGTGAAGGGTGCGTCAGGGTTGATTTGCGCGTCTATCCTGCTTATCCTGTCTCCAACAATCATATTTACACCTTCTTCGGATATAGATGCATAACGTTTTTAATACTTCGTAGGACGTTAAAAGTCAAGATATCGGGCCCGTAGCTCAGCCTGGATTAGAGCGACTGCCTTCTAAGCCGTAGGTCGGGAGTTCAAATCTCCCCGGGCCCGATCAAGCCTCCGAAGTGGCTAAGCCTCATTTTATAAACTTATATTCCCATAAATTGAAACATGGCAGAGAGGCTGGAACCAGGCAAAAAGGGCATGCCTAAGCCCAGCGCAAGGAATGGCCTTGCAAAGCCTGAGCCGGATTCGGCCTGCTGGGGCGAGACAAGGCTGAAAAAATCCCTGAAATACGAGTTGGACAATGCGACGCAGTTTGACTGGAAGGAGATAATGCAGCTGGTTGAGGACGGGGCTGACGTTGAAACCAGGAATTTCGTTGGCAGGACCGCCCTTATGATTGCGGCTGCATGCGGAGAGAATGGCGTGTGCAGGAACCTTCTGCACAAGGGCGCGAAAATCAACGCGCAGGACGACAATGGCGAGACTGCGCTGATGCTTGCAGCCGATTTCTCGCATGGCACCGAATGCAGGCTGCTGATAAACAGGGGCGCGGATATGAAAATAAAGGACAAGGACGGGTCCAACGTATTCCGCCACGCATTTCTCAGCAACGCATTTGTTTCAGGAATAAGCGTGTTCGATGATATAATGATGGGTGCGCTTGGGAAATGGTTCGGGATGAAATATGCGGACATATTCATGGCAAATGCCAGAGAGTGCGTCAAGGGATGAGGATATGGCGGAACTGAAGCAGGGCGGAAAAGAAAAAGATTCCAAACGACCAAATCCAAGGCTCGGCGACATCGTTGAAAACATTGCAATAGACAGGGCGGTACTGACATGCCGGCTCAAGTCCGCCACGATAGGCTGCTCTAACAATATTGATTGGGTAGAGGTGAAGCGTCTCGTGTCATTGGGCGCTGACCCGAACGCAATAATCGGCCTCCACACGCCTTTGCTTATCCATGCGATAGCGGAAAATGAAATGGAAATGTGCAGGTTCCTGCTGGACAATGGGGCAAATGCGAATTTTCAAAACGAGAGAAACGGCCAGACTCCGCTCATGTTCGCGGCAACCAAGATGCACAGAAATGTAGGCTATTCCATCTGCGAGTTGCTGATTGAAAATGGCGCGGACATCCTCACAAGGGACAAGGAGGGCAAAAACGCGATTTGGTATGCCGCAGATGCAAGGAATCTCGTCAAAGGAACCGTTTTGGCTGCAGTAAGTTATTCAGAAGGCGGCGAAAACGACGTGCTTCGCTATCTTATTGAAGCCATGCTCGAAAAGATAGTGATGGAAAGGGTAAGTACGTTCATGTGGAACTTCGGGGAGTGCGTCAAGGGATGAGGATATGGCGGAACTGAAGCAGGGCGGAAAAGAAAAAGATTCCAAACGACCAAATCCAAGGCTCGGCGACATTATTGAATACGATGAGGAATTAACTCGCCAGCTCAGACGCCACATAGAATCGGCCACTGGATGCCCAAACATCATTGACTGGGAGGAAATAAAGAAGCTTATTCTTTTGGGCGCCGACCCGAACGGATTGCTCGGTGCCGACTCGCCTCCGCTTATACACGCAATAGAAGAGGGAAACATCGAGGCATGCAAATTCCTGCTGGACAACGGGGCAGATGCGAATTTCCAAATGGCGCACAACGGCCAGACCCCGCTCATATTCGCGGCATGCAAGATACATGGGAATGTCGCCTGCGCAATCTTCGACATGCTGTTTGAGCATGGTGCGGACGTATCCCTGAGGGACAGCAACGGCAAGGATGCAATTATGTGGGTTGCAGAAACCAGGAAGCTCGTTGCAGGCAGCCATATGAACAGGACTGAAAGAAACGCGCTGGATTATCTTGTCGAGATTATGCTAGGAAAGGCGTTCATGCGGGCATTCAAGGAGTGCATCAAGGGATGAGCTTATGGCAGAGCTGAAGCAGGGCGGGAAGGAAAAGGATGCCAAACAACCAATGCCAAGGCTCGGCGACATCCTTGAAACAAAGGAACAGCTTACAAACATGCTCAAGACTGCAATAACAAAAAATGCGTGGAGGGAATTTGACTGGGAAAGGGTAAAGGAACTCATCAACGCTGGGGCAGACATAGAGGCGAAAAACTTTTTCGATTCTACTGCCCTGATGGTTGCGGCCTCTGTGGGAGAAAGCGAAGTATGCAAGTTCCTGATTGGAAAGGGCGCAAAGGTGGACGCAACGGACAAATACGGCTGTACTGCGCTCATGTATGCCGCAGGCAATGGCTGGACAAGGGCATGCAGTGTGCTGGTCGAGCATGGCGCCGAAATTTGGAAAAGGGACAATAGGGGAAGGCACGCGATTAAAATCATAAAGAACATCAGGGGCAATGAGGCATTCCGGTATCTCATGGAAACCGCGCTGTTGAAGATGGGCATGCTGGGGCGGGGCGTGTTCCTGCTTAACTTCATGTACTGCATCGGGAAATGGTATTGAAGTGGGATTATGGCGGAATTGGCAAACAAGGAAAAATCAGGTGCTAGGCAAGGCCCAAAGCCGCGCCTGGGCGAGCCGCTGGATAACGACAGACTGGATTGCGAACTAAAGAATCTGCTGGCGCAGGCAGGCATTTACCGCAAAAGCGACGCATACTGGAAGCGCATAATGAAAATAGTGGATGGGGGCGCAGACGTGAACGCCCAGTCAAGGACAGACCATAGCACTGCATTGGACGTGGCCAGCATGGTCGGCAAGCTGGAAGTATGCAAATTCCTTATGGAAAAAGGCGCAAATATAGACTCAAGGGACGGCCTCGGGGAGACGCCGCTTATGCATGCGGCGCACTGTGGGAAGCATGAAATATGCGTCTTGCTGGTTGAAAACGGCGCGGACGTCAACGCGACCAATAACGGGGGATGCACGGCGCTGATGTACGCTGCAAAGGCCAACGATATAGCGGGGTGCAAGGTCCTTCTGGAAAAGGGGGCATGCGCCTGGACAAAGAACGTTGGCGGAAGCACTGCCCTGGATTTCGCAAAGCACAGCAACAGCATGGACGCATATTATTTCCTTGAGGAATGGGAACTCGGGAAGATCATGGGGAAGGCGGCAAAGGGCTTTGTTGCGGCTTTCAGGGATTGTGTTAAGGGATAATATGGCGGAACTCGGCAGAAAGGAAAAAACAAATGCGAAGCAAGGCCCTAAGCCCAGGCTCGGCGACCTGTTGGAAAATATCATACCAGACAAAGAGCTCAGGAACCTGGTTGATGCGATGAGGGATTCGGAAGACGAGACTCCGCCACATAACAGGGACCAGGCATTTTGGGCAAAGGCCAGGGAACTGGTTGAGATGGGGGCAAACCCCGACATCAGGGACACTGGCTTTGACACTTTGCTTACCAATGCAGCGAAAGACGGAGAAACGGAAATGTGCAGGTTCCTGCTGGAAAATGGCGCAAAGGCAGACTTAAGGGAGGATGCGGGAAGGACTGCGTTGATGAACGCTGCCTGGCATAATCATCCTGAGACATGCAGGATCTTGCTTGAGAACGGAGCCAACTTATGGGCAAGCCACAAAGCCTGGGGCACGGCAGTAGACCATGCAAGGACCAGCAACAGCATGGACGCATATTATCTGCTTTGGGTATGGACGCTGAAGGATAGCATGGGGCTTGAGTCGGCAAAGGACTTTGTTGAGGCTTTCAGGGAGTGCTTAGGATAGGAAAACGACCAAACAAAAGGCTTTTTAAACATGACAATGCCCAAATATGGCATGGGATCGGGGATCAAGGTCAAAGACGTCATGGTCAAGAAGATAATAACAATGGACGCCAAGAAAAGCATCGCCGATGCGGCAAAGATGATGAAAAAGCACGAGGTGGGGTCGGTCATAATCGTCAACGGCAAGAAGCAGGCGATAGGCATCGTGACCGAGAGGGACGTGATCAGGAGGGCAGTGGCAAAGGAAATGAGCCCAAAAGAGCCGCTTTCCAAAATCATGTCAAAGGCCATCTACACGATAGCTCCGGAAACGGAGATTGAGGACGCCGCAAGGATGATGATAGGGAACGGGGTCAGGAGACTGCCTGTAATAGACAAAAAGGGCGTACTTGTTGGCATCATTTCGGACGACGACATGTCCAAGGCATGGCCTGGGCTTATCGACTTGGCCGAAGAGAAAGGATATTTAAAAGGTGAGACCGGATAAAAAAGATGCCGGGCCGGGATGGCGGGCGCGATGGATGAACGCTGCGGTCAACACGGTCCGGCACACCTGATTCTGATTCCACTGGGAGCATGAGGCTCGCGATAAGGGTGAGGCCCAAATCGGGCAAGGAATGCGTTTTTTGGGACGGAAGCTCCGTCCTGGTCAGCGTAAAGGATGCCCCGGAAAGGGGGGCTGCCAACACTGCCGTCATAAAGCTGTTGAAAAAGGAGCTGGGATGGCATGCCAGGATAGTAAGGGGAGCAAAAAGCCGCAACAAAATCATTGAGATAGAGGGGGACGAAAACGCCATATCCGGATGCCTAAACGGCCTAATGGACAAAAAACAAAGGGGGTAATGACAATGGGAAAAACATACATAGACACGGTAAAATACACGATATATGCAAAGTTCAGCGTTGACGGCCTGGTTGAAAAGCCGGATGTCGTAGGCGCGATATTCGGGCAGACTGAAGGGCTATTGGGCGAGGAACTGGACCTCAGGGACCTGCAGAAGAACGGGAGGATAGGCAGGATAGAGGTCAACACGACGTCCAACAACGTCAGGACAAGCGGCCTGATAAAGATACCGTCCAGCCTGGACAGGATAGAGACGGCGGTTGTCGCGGCAGCGATGGAAACCGTTGACAGGGTCGGGCCATGCGACGCGAAGTTTGAGATAGAAAAAATAGAGGACAACAGGGACGCGAAAAGGAAGAAGATTGTGGAGAAGGCCAAGGACCTGTTCAAGGTCATGCTCAACGACCAGATACCTGACAGCAAGGAGATAATAGAGCTTGTTAGGGCCGACGTCAAAACGGACGAGACCCAGACTTACGGACCTGACAAGCTGGTCGCGGGAAAGGGCATTGACAAGAACGAAACCGTCATACTTGTCGAAGGAAGGGCGGACGTGCTCAACATGCTGAGGAACGACATAGACAACGTCGTGGCCATAGGGGGCGCGAAGATAACGCCGAGCATAATAGAGATAACCAAGAAAAAGGAGGTCATAGTCTTCCTTGACGGGGACAGGGGCGGGGACATAATTCTCAACGAATTGGTCAATGCCGGGGCGGAAATAGATTTTGTCGCAAGGGCGCCGTCAGGCCAGGAAGTGGAGGAGCTGACGCGCAAGGAGCTCATAAAGGCGATAAGGAGCACCGTGCCATTCAACCAGTACCAGACTGACAGGGAGAACGCGAACGCCAGGAGGCAGGAGGAGCACGGCAGCCGCTTCGGAGGCGGCTACAACAGGCCGAGGTACCAGGATTACCAAAGGGACAGGCAATCATGGCAGCAAAGGAGCCAGCCAACGAATTACCCAACCGCGCCGCCGCGGGAGCAGCAGAATCCGGCTCCAGCCGTTGCACAAACACAGGGCCCCGGCCAGCCGACGGCGATATCAGGCGCACAGCAGGGAACGAATGCAGGAAGCCAGCCTAATGCAAGCAGCGTCCAGGCTGCGCCACAGGCGCAGGAGAGCGGCCCAAAGGGCATTGACCTGCCTGTGATAAGGCAAGAGCCAGAAAGGCAGGAAAGCAGGCCAGCGCCTGCAGCAGAGCCGGCTGTGCCAAAAGAGAAGATAGAGCTCACCTCCGAGAGCCTTATGAGGCAGCTAAACGCGATAACGGGCCAGTCAAAGGCAAAGATATACAACACAGCTGGCGAGCTGTCAAGCGAGGCCTATGTCAGGGACATGATAAGGGCGATTGACGACTCCCACGAGCCGTTCGCGATAGTGTTTGACGGCATAATAACGCAGAGGCTCGTTGACATAGCAGCGCAGAAGGGCACGAAGTGGCTTGTCGGCGCAAGGACGGGCAACGTGAGGAAGGTGCCTGACACGCTGACCATGATAACGTCGCAGTGAGCGCGGGGCGAAAGCCCCAACCCTCTTTTTCTGGCGATACCATGAAAGTCTTCTTCAAAACGTACGGATGCACGCTCAACAGGGCGGATACGGAGATGATGGCAGCCATTGCCAAGGAAAAAAACGAAATTGCCGAAAGCGAAGATGGCGCGGACGTTGTCGTCGTAAACACGTGCACAGTCAAGCTGCCTACCGAGAACAAGATAATGGAATATCTTAGGAGGCTCAGGAAAAATGGCAAAAAATTCGTAATAGCCGGATGCATGACTGTTGATGAACGTCTTCCGGAGGTTTTCGGGGCGCCTTTGCTCGGCCCCTCGTCATTGAGGCACATAAACGAGGCGCTGGACGACGCGATGAAAGGCGAACACAGCCATTACGGCGTCTTGGAAAGCAAGGACTTCCTTCCTAAGCTGTTTACGCCGCCGATAGCCCGCATAGCCATACAGGACGGGTGCACCGACAGGTGCCATTTCTGCCAGTCGCGGCTGGCAAGGCCGAGGCTGATAAGCCAAAGCCAAAAATCAATAAGGCTGGCGCTGGAAAAGGCCATTGGAAAGGGGTGCAAGGAGATAGACCTGAGCGGATGCGACACGGGCGCATACGGGCTGGACATCGGAACGAACCTTGTTGAACTGCTTGAGGAACTATGCAAGACAGACGGCGAATTCAGGATAAGGGTCGGCATGGCGAACCCGCACCACGTGAAAAGGATGCTGGACGGCCTAACCAGGACATACAAGAACAGGAAGATGTTCAAATTCCTGCACGCCTCGGTCCAGTCAGGAAGCGAAAAGGTCGCAAAGGAGATGGGACGGGGGCACACTGTTGCGGATTTTGAGAACATAGTAAAACGGCTCAGGAACGAGATTCCGGATGTCATGGTTGAAACGGACGTCATAGTCGGATATCCGACAGAAAGCGAAAAGGACTTTAGCGATACGGTTGCGATGCTTGAAAGGATTAGGCCGGATGTCGTCAACCTTTCCAAGTTCACGCCAAGGAAGGGCACTGTGGCTGCGGAGATGAAACAGCTGCCTTCGGAAACCATAAAGCAGAGGAGCGTGAAGGCCACGGCGCTGCTGAAGAAGCTTGGGCTGGAGAACAACAAAAAATACGTTGGTAAGAGGCTCAGCGTCCTTGTAACTGAAGAGGGCAAGGGAAGGGCTGACAATTACAAGCAGGTCGCGTTCAGCGGAAATGACAAGCTTGGAAGCAGGATTGAGGTTGAGATTACGGGATTTACCCACACCACGCTTCTGGGCAGAAGAATTTAGCTGCCTGGGTTCGGCTTGTCGTACAGGTTTATTATCATGGAGACTATCGTCCCGTCCTGGGTCCGCACAATCCTCGCGGCCCTTGTCTGCGTTGACGAGCCTTGCATGTCCGCGTTGCAGCCTGACGGGCGATAGTTATAGCCGCCTGCGGTGTTCCTTATCCAGACGCATATGTTATACGGCGTCGTGCCGTCAACTGCCGCTATCCTGCTGTCCATGTCGCCGTCAATCGGGATGATGGTGTTGGCCTTTGCGTTGTCCATTATGCCGTACGTTGAGTCGTTGCTCATCAGGAGCGTTGAAAGCCTTATCATCTCCTTGTCCATGATGTCCTTCTTGTAGTCGTATGTCGACTGGAAGAACAGCAGGAAGTTGAAGAACGAGAATATCGCCACTATGAATATTATCGCCGCAACTATGGCGTCAAAGCTGAACGACTGCCCTTTTTTGGATATCATCCGCAGACACCCCCTTCAATGTCCGAAAAGCAAAGCCCGTCCTCTTCCATCCTGAGATAGACTCTCTGCCCCCCGTTGAGAATTACCGGATTGCCGCCAGCCGTCTCCAGCCCGTAGTCTATGGACGTTGATGAGACGTGCGTCAGGAACGGGTCCTGGACTGTGACGTCCACAAGGTGCTGGCTCTGGTCCAGCAGGACGTTGTAGGTGAAGCCGTTTATGGAGGCAGGAAGGTCAAACGACGTCCTGAAGTCAGGGCCCATGGAATAGGCGACTGTTGAGAACGACATGACCTTGCTTCCTATTATGGATGCCATCACGTAGTCGTTCTTGGAAACCTCAAACCTTGACATGTCTGAGAATATGAAAATGACGATTACGAAAGCCAGCATGAACACTGACGTATAGACAAGGAACTCAAGCGAAACCTGGCCTTTTTTTGCGTTCATGATTATCCGCCCCTCGCATCCTCGATGCGCAGCATTATGTACTGCGAAGAAAGCCCGGTGTCCATGACCGTGCAGTTCACCTTTATCCTGACTATGCCGCCCTTTATTATCTCGTTGGTCGTGCTTCCCGGAACCTGGGTTATTTTTATGCCGCCGGGATAGTCGGCGTAGTTGTTGTTCACCGTGTTAACCGGGGTTGAAAACGAGTACTGCTTTCCGTCAAGGGTGTAGCTGGTCGTTATCAGCGCCCTTTCCCCCGCCTTTGAGAACGTCACGTTGTCAATTATGGTCGGATAGTATATTGAGATGTTCCTCTCGCTCGGGCAGAACGCGTAGACCTCCTCAATGTTCCTTTTCAGCACGTCCGTGTCCTCGTAAAGCTGCTTCTGGTAGAAGTCGCTGCTGTGCGTCGTTGAAACGCTGAAAACGAAGATTATGAGCGGTATCATGATGACCATGAACGAGGAGACCATGGCTATGTTCTCTATGGAGGACTGCCCTTTCTTGGATGCCATGTCATTCAACCCCCGTGCAGAGCGCGTCATTGAGGCCGCAGTAGAGGTATCCCGGCAGGGCGAACTCGTCAACCATGACGGTTTTCGAGCCTATTACCCTCCTTATGACCGTGCCTGTTGCGCACATCTCCCTGGTCTTGCACCCTGGCATGCCCCTTATGACGTAAAGGTTGGACTGCGACGGCGCGCCCGAGCTTCCCTTGTATTTGGCTACGAACTCGAAATCAACGCTGCTCCAGCCCTTGTAATCGCTGTTCGGGCCCAGGAACTCCTTCTCTACCAATATTGTCGTAAGCCCGTTGGCGTCCTTCCTTGAATATGCGTCCCTGAACATCCTCTGGAAGAAGTTCGGGCCGTTGACTGATTTGTAATAGTAGGCGCAGATTAGCTGGTCCCTTATGCTCTCTATCCCGTAAAGGCTTATCTCAGACATGCGCTTGCCTGTTGCGCTTGTGTGGTATTGGTCCTTGCCTGTGTTGAAGTAGGCCGCGATGGTCGGGTTGTCGCCGGTCTGCGACACCTGGTCGTCAACGTAATATTCGAAGTCCGGGTCGCCCGTTACCGTGCCCCTGTTGAATCCCGGCAGCACTGCAAAAGGCTTTGTTGTGTGCGTTCCCTCGGGGTTCTCGCTTGCTACGCAGGCCGCGCTGTATACGACTGGGTTGAAGACCGTTGCCGGGTCCTCGTCTTCCTTGCCCGCGCCGCAGCCCTGGTTGTCATTCTCTATTATGCTGTTGTTGATGATGTAAGCGCCGTATCTGGTCCAGTTCTCCATTGCCAATATGTCCGAAAGGTTTCCGTAAAGTATGTAAAGCTCCGGCGTGTCGGGCGTGCTCCTGTTGGCCCTGTCAAAGGATATCAGCGGCCCGTAGAACCAGCCCTGGCCCGCGGTGCCTGTAGAAAACCTTATGCTGCCCGTGGCGCTGCTGAAGCCGTCAATTACGCTTCCGCCGCTGTTGTGCCTGAACATGAACCAGCTGAAGTTCTGCTTTTCATTCTGGCTTATGCCTTCCTCGTAAAGGTACCTGTTCAGCATCGGGTCAGGAAGCCCCTCTATGCTCACGTTCGCCCCAAGGTCCTTGTAGACCACGCGGTACTCTGACCTTCCCAGGGCGTCGGAGACGTTTATTATGATGTCTGCCGTGACCATTACGCTGTGCGGCGAAGCCATCGCTATCCTTGTGTTGTTGAACCTAAGCTCGTTCATGCTGTACCCTATCGGCGCAAGGCTCTCGTTGAGCAGGGCCGCAAAATTATTGAGCGTGTAGTTCATCTCGGCGCCCGAATAGGTCAGCCTGTCGCCAGAGTTCTCAAACATGTCCGGGTCCGTCGTTCCGTTGTTTATCAGGCTTTGGAACACCGCCATGACGTTGTCCATGTCGTCCGCGCCTGCCGGCTTGATGGGGTTGTAGGTGGTGTAGTTCGCCATCTTATAAAGCGCGAACTTGCCAGTCGCCCCCAGTGTCGCGGAAACCGACTCGTTGTTGAAGTTGGAGAATACAGTCTGGTACGACAGGAGGTTCATCAAATCAGCGTAGAATATCTCGTTCTCCCTTATCGCCGACAGGTGCTGCGTGACGGACGAGACCGCAAAGACGAGGAAAACGAGCGCTGACAGCGAAAGGAAGAACCCCTTGTTCATATGAACACCACCAGCCTTATGATTGTTGAGTTCAATCCCCATTCAGGCGTGTAATTCTGCAGGTTGCACGGCACGCCCTTGTCGCCGTTGCATGTCTTGTAGTGGTAAGGGTTGGAGTATATGTCGCTGCCGCCTATGGCCGTGTGCGTTGAGACCGTGACTATTGCGTCGCTGCTCTGGACGCCTATGCCGGCATCGGAGGAGTTGCCCTCAAAGCAGCCCTCTACTTCCGACCATTTGCTGCCGTGCTTGTCATATGCAAGCAGCTCGTAGCCGTATCCTGGCGGCAGGTTGTCCCTTATGATTGTTTTGCACGCGTCAGCCCTGCCGTTGTTGTTTACGATATTATCAAGGTAAACCGGCGAGGCCGCAAGCGCCTTTATCCCATCTGAAGAAAGCAGCTTCAGCTGGTATGCCGCCGCATACTGGTAGGTTGAAAGGCCCAGGCCGAAGACCAGCATGTTGAGCGCCATCGCGATTATCATCAGCGAGATGAATGCGTCCAGCGAGTATATAAATGCCTTCATCGGTATATTTTGGCCATGAAAGGTATTTAAGACTATGCCCAAACAGCACAATGTTACAACCGTATCGCAATCCTGCCGGAACCGTTTGGTTTTTAAGGATTTATGAGAACGTTGTTCTTACGTGGGCCTGTAGCTCAGCCTGGCTAGAGCACTCGACTCTTAATCGAGGTGTCGGGGGTTCAAATCCCCTCAGGCCCGCCAATAATAAATCCTACATGTCCCTGTTTACAATGAAATTAGACAGTTCAATCATCTTGGAGCTGAACTCGTTCCTCGGGAGGAGCGACGAAATCTCGTTCTTCTCCTTTTCCACCAGCTTTGACGCCACCTTCCTGGCATGGGCGATGGAATCCGTCTTACCCATCAGGCTTATGGCCTCTGCTATAATCTTTTCCTCGGTGGTGTGGCTGGTCAGTATCTCCCTGAGCCTTGACGCATCGTCCTTCTGCAGGTTGGCAAGCGCGTGTATCACCATCAGCGTCCTCTTGCCTTCAGTTATGTCGTCGCCTATCTTCTTCTTGTATTTTTCCTCCTCTCCCATAAGGTTCAGCACGTCGTCCTGTATCTGGAACGCTATGCCTATGGACTTGCCGAATGCGTACAGCGGGGAGAACAACGAGGGCTTGTCAAGCATGATTGACGGGAGCGCGGCCGATATGCCAATCAAGGCGCCGGTCTTCTTGCTGACCATGGTGAAATAGTCCTGTTCCGTCTGGTCGAAGATGTTGTTGTGCTCCCAGAAAAGGTCGTAGGCCTGGCCCTCAACCACTTCCTTGTACGTTTCGCCCATGGCCTTTGCCATCTTTATCTTTTTATCAGTGTCAAAATTCATGTCCAGCATCTTGTTCCATATGAACGTGTACAGGCTGTCCCCGGAATTCAGGGCCACGGGCATGCCGTTGGTCACGTGAAGCGTGGGCTTGCCCCTCCTCAGGACCGAGCCGTCCTCTATGTCGTCGTGTATGAGCGAGAACGCGTGGAAGCACTCTATGAGCGCTGAAGGCAGGAGCGCCCTCTTGTACGTCTCCTCCCTTTTCTTCTGGTCTTCCTCTATTGCCTGGGCGATAGTAAGCAGAATGGCGGGCCTTATCCTCTTGCCGCCCCTCATTATGTACTCGTAGAGCATGCCGTATGCTTCCTTGGGCTCTTTTGGCAGTATTTCGGCTATTACGGCGTCAACGTCCCTTATCTCTTTTTCAAATGCCTTTCCCAAATCCATGTCATTTAGAATAGCGCCGAGCCTTTTTAACTGTTGCGCTGGCTTGGCTACTGGCCGATGCATTGCCTGAAATCCTGCAGGAATTGCACTGCGTTGTTTGGCGGAAGCACGTTTAGCATCCTTACATTGCTCAGGAATTTGACTGTTTCGGCATTGCTTCCGCCACTGGACTTTGCGCCAGTCAATGCCGTTTCGCCCATCTTGTTCTTTTTGTCAATTAGCTTCTTTGCGTCTCCGCCTGCTTCCCAATATTTTGCCAGTATCAGGGAGCAGATTTCAGTGCGCCCCCAAAACGCGGCCATATGCAGCGGATTGTTCCACGCGAAGTTGGCTTTCTCAATCAGCCTCTTTACGTCCCTTCCTGATTCTGCGTACCTGGAAAGTATGGCGCTGCATGAATCTATGTACCCGCAAGACGCGACATAGTGCAGGACTGTGTTGCCGCCCTCGTCAACTGACTCAATGTCCGCGCCTGCCTTTACCAGCCGGTTTATTTCCGCGGCGTCGTCGCTTGAAACCAACAGTTCCCCATCCAGCCGCTTCTGCTCTTCCTTGGAAAGCCTTGGTTTTTCCGTTTTTAGCCCGAACTTCTTGATTGAGCCTGATGGTTTTGTTTGCTTTTTTGCCTTTATCCTGGTTTTTGGCTTTTCCTGCATGGATTTATTGTGCGGCAAAGAAGTTAAAAATAGCGCAGCAGCTGCCTATTGGCCGATGCAGGCCCTTAAACTCGAAACGAACTTTTTTGCGCTTTCTCTCCCCAGCATTTTCCTTATCGAATAAAGCTCAAGAAATTCAGCTGTGAACTCGAACATTACGTCGTTAGGTGATTCTCTCGATAGAGATTTAGCCATGCTGGTCGCGGTCGAGCCGTAGGTGTTCTGTGCGTATATCTTCGCACCTTTGCCAAGCAGGAGCTTGCAGGTTTCGGTGTCTTTATTATATGCGGCCCACATGAGTGCGGTGTTGCCTTTATTGTCTGTTGCATTAACATCCGCCCCATTTTCAATCAATAGGTCACATGTGCCGAGATACTCTGTTGAAGGAAATATGCCTATTATCTGCTTGCTCTGTGATGCGGCATGCATGAGCGGGGTCCTGCCTTTGTCATCTCTTGCATTCAAATCGGCTCCAGCCCTAATCAGCCTTTCCGCCTTTTTTAGCCTGCCTCTGCTGGCTGCATCCAGAAGGCCCTTGTTGAGCCGCGCCTGCTCCTTTTCACTGCGCTTCGCTGCATGCTCCGGCCTCAGCTTGTGGAAGACCTCTTTCACCCTGCGCATGCTTTTTGGCATTGCTGACTTACTGAACTTCTGCACCATAATTTTGTTTTACGCCAAACAAATTAAAAGTCTACTTGTATTTGAACGCCCTTTGGTGGCCGCACTCCTTGCATCTGTATACAACCCTTTTGTTCATCCTGTCAAAGGAAACGTCAACCGTTGAGGACGGAATCCAGGGAGCGAAGCATTTTCCGCAGAAGGAGAACCTCTGCTCCCGCGTCAAGCCGATAGTGAACCGCTTGCCTATGCCGACGGCCCTTTGCACGTACTTGCGCGCAAGCCCCTTGTCAGTTTTCCATTCGGAAACAGAGAGCCCGAGCAGTATGGCTATGCGCTCCTTGGCTATTTCCTCCCTCAGCTTCGCCATCGGTTGAAGATGGGGGCGATTGATTTTTAATTGTTGACTAAAAAGAAAAGGCTCATGCACATTGGCGTTTTTGTCCGCAACCTGATGCCGCAGATGCTTGGCATGAAGGCAGAGCGGCCGACCGTTTTCGTGGACGGCAGGGGCAACATAATAGAGGCAGTCAATATGGAGGGCGGCAAGGGCCTCGGAAAATTGAAGGCAGACGACAGCGTTGACATAGTCAACGTGGACGACGTGGAAGGGCGGACTTCGCGCTTTACTGAAAGGCTGAAGCGGGGCCTTTCCAAGTTCGGGGAAGTGTACGCGGCCTCCGACAGGCTTTTCATAGTGGAAAGCAGGGCGGAAGACCCGGAAGGCATCCCCAAAAGCATAAGGGAAGACATTGACATAGACTGCACAATCTGCATATCAGACAGCGCAAGGGTGCTGAAGGCGGTGTGCCCCTTTGCTGACAAGGACATAATATTCAATGAAAAAGATTTCAGGGAAGGGAAGCTGGAAGCGCTTGACCTGCCGGACGAGGCGAAAGAGAAGATAGAGTTCGCGCTTTACGACGAGGACGACGTTTTGGATTCGCTTTGCGGCAAGGTCGTTGAAGTGGACGGAAAAAACAGGAAGGAAAGCATGGGCAACATGCTTGACAGCCTAGTCAAGGACGAGGGCCTGGTTTATCCTATATCCGGGGACATCTACGTGCTTGTCATAAGGGAAGGCGCCCAGTTCATAAAAAAAGTGGTCCTGAAGCAGGACTCAAGGGAATCCATAATAGAGAAGATGGGCAAGGTTGCGCGCTTTGCCGAGAAGATAGGCGTGTTCATCTACAGCAGCAAGAGCGGAAAGGAGAAAAGATTGACAAGGTTCTTTGGGCTGTAGCAAGCAAGCCAAATCTTTTAAAGCGTTCCCGGCAACGTTTGACCATGATAAGCATTCCGCTGATTCTCCAGCTGTTCGTGCTGATAAATCCGTTATCGTCCTTTCCTGTCCTGATGTCCGCGTTCAAGAAGAAGATGGATGTCAAGAAGATAGCGCTGATGTCAACGCTGGTGGCGTTCGCAATAGCCATAGCCGTCGTTTTCGTTGGCCCGCTGCTGTTCACGATGTTCGGCGTCGGCATAGACTCGCTCATGATAGCGGGCGGCGTCATACTGCTGCTGCTCGGCATAGACACGGTGCGGCAGGACGGCGAAACCGGGGGAAACGTCAACGAGGTGGACGGTTTCATATCGCTCATAGCGACCCCGCTGCTGACCGGCCCGGCGACCATATCGTTCATAATATTGAAGGCGTACGGGATGGGCCAGATGGACCTTGTCATAAATATAACCATAACGTTCGTCGCGATAGGCGCGCTGTTCGTGCTTTTCGCGTTCATGGTGCCCAAGATAAACACAAAGGTCGTGGGGATACTTTCAAAGATATTCGGGCTTTTCCTGACGGCGATAGGCATTGAGATGATGGCAGAAGGGATACGGGCGATGATGCTAGTAGGCTGATTTTTTGAAGCTGGCCAATACCAGCTCCTCAAAAAAGTACCTTTCCTTTTCAACAATCCCGAAGCCGTTCAATTTTTTCAGCCTGTCCATGTATCCGGCAAAGCCGGCGTTCTGCGAGCTGAGGACGAGGTACGCCCTGCCATCCGCATTCAGGAAGGGCGAATAAGAGCCAAGGAACGAGGATATTTGGCCATTGTCAACGAAATTGAGGTCGTCGCGCGTCCTTGTTCCGTCTTTGCCAAGATAGGGCGGGTTGAACGCTATCGTGTCAAACGTCCCTTTTACGTTCGAAAACAAATTGGAAACGACGAATTCCGCGTTCGCTATGCCGTTGAGCTCCGCATTCAGCCTTGCATTTTCAACGGCTACGGGATTCACATCTACGCCAAGCACGCGGTTTTCCCTGTTGAGCTTGGCGTTTGCAAGAGAAACAAAGCCGGTGCCGCAGCCCAGCTCAAGAAAAGAGCCTTTCCGGTGCATGGTGTTGCGCGCAAGCAGCAGCGTGTCCTCCGAGGGAGGGTAAACGCCGCCTGAAACGCCTATGCTGATGTCCAGATGCCCAGCGATTTTCTCACCTCGTCCAAGAACAGGATTGATGAAGACAGGAGCATGACCATGAGCAAGTCGCCTATGGACATCGGAACGACATTGAAGAACTCGGAGGACAGCAGCGGTATGTAGTTTATTGCCACCTGTATTACGAACATGGCCGCGACTATCGCAAGTAGAGCTTTGTTGGAAAGCAGGTTCTCCCAGAAATGCGAAAGGGGCGAGCGCACCGCGAACGCGTTGAACAGCTGCATGAACACGAAGAGGTTGAAGGCCCAGGTGGCGGCTACGGTGTCGCCGCGGCCCAGGTTCTGCTGGAATATGTAGAACGTAAAAAGGGAGATGAACACGCCGGAAACCAGTATCGTCAGCATCGTGGGCATTGAAAGGAGCGGCGCCGACTTCCTCGGCTTTTCAGTCTCTATCTCCTTGCCCGGGCGCTCAAAGGCCTGAGCTACCGCAGGCGGGCCGTCCATTATTATGTTTATCCAAAGCAGCTGTATCGCGCCCAACGCAAGCGGAAAATCCATCATGAACGCGTAAACGGTCAGCAGTATGGCCGAAAGGTTGGTCGTAAGCTGGAACCTCACGAAGTTGACGATGTTGCGGAATATGGAGCGCCCGTACATTATGGCCTCGAAAAGCGTTGAAAAATCGTCGTCCAGCAGGACTATGTCTGCAATCTCCCTGCTCGCGTCCGTGCCCCTGATGCCCATTGCGACGCCGACGTTGGCGCTCTTCAGCGCAGGGGCGTCGTTTATGCCGTCGCCAGTAACTGCGACTATGTGGCCGTTTGCCTTCAGCGCCTCCACTATTTTTAGCTTGCTTTCCGGAGTGGCCCTTGCTATGACCCTGTGCAGCATCACCTTTTTGTACATCTCCTCGTTCGTGAGGCCCTCAAGGCCCTCCCAGCTGATTGGCTCCTGCTGCTGGCCTATTATTCCGACAGACCTCGCTATGGACCTTGCGGTGTACTTGTTGTCCCCTGTTATCATTATGATGGAGATTCCGGCGCCCTTCATCTTTTGGACTGTTTCAGCCACGCCTTCCTTGGGCGGGTCCCTGAACAGCATCAGCGCGCTGAATATCCATGCGCCCCTTCCGGTTGAGGACGCGAGCCCTACGGCCTTGTAGCCGTCCTTGGAGAAATCGTTCACTGAGTCAAGCAGCTCGGATTTCATGCCGTCGTCCAGCCCCGTTATGCCTTCGTCCGTCTCCATGCGCGAGCACGCCTTTATGACGACCTCCGGGGCGCCCTTCATCACCCTCAGCCCGTTGCGCTCTGCCACCATCCTTTTTGTGTTGGACGAGAACGGCTCAACTATCTTCCCTTCTTCTGCCTTTATGCCAACGGCCTGCGCCGCCCTGGCAACCTCAACGTCCAACTCGTCGCCGTACATCCTGCCCTCGAAATCAGCCACGTTGGTGCAGACCACGGCCTTTGAAAGGACGTCCTTCCATTCGCTTTTTTCAAGCACCCTGAATGGCGCGAATATGCCGTCAAGCACGAACTTGCCCTCAGTTATCGTGCCTGTCTTGTCGGTCGCTATGACGTCTATGGAGCCTATCGTCTCTATTGACGACAGCCTTTTCACCACGGCCTTCGCCTTCGCCATCTCCCTGACGCCAAGCGCAAGCAGTATGACAAGCGTGGTCGGAAGGCCTTCCGGTATCGCGGCAACCGCAAGCGCAACGGAAAATATGAACAGCTGCACCATGTCCCTTCCGCCCATTACGCCAAGGGCAAGCAGCGCAAGTATTATGACTGTCGAGATGATGCTTATCTTCCTGCCAAGGTCTTCAACGCGCAACGAAAGCGTGGACTGGCCCTTTTCTATTATTTCAAGGCTGCCTGCTATCCTGCCGAACTCGGAATCCATCCCTGTTTTGACTGCCATGGCCTTGCATATGCCGCTGACTATGCTTGTCCCGGAAAACAGCATGGCCTTCTGCCTATGCACAGGAAGCCCAAGGTTCAGTATGGCGGATTCTTTTTTCTCAACAGGCAGCGACTCCCCCGTAAGCACGGACTCGTTGACTGTCAAATCCTTTGATTCTATGAGGACGCAGTCTGCAGGCACTATCTGGCCCGCCTCAAGTATGAGGATGTCGCCCGGAACGATGTTCTCCGTGTCTATCACTGTTTTTTTGCCGTCCCTGAGCGCCACGGCCTTCCTTTCCCTGTATTTTGAGAGCTGCTCCATGGCGTCGTCAGCCTTGTATTCAAGGAACGAGCTGAAGAGCACGGATATCAGGACTGAGGCGAGGATTGCGGCGCCCTCTATGTAGTGGCGCAGTATTAGGCTTATCGCCGCAGCGAAAACCAAGAGAAGGATGAGGCTGTTTGACGCCTGGGCCGCCATTATCCCAAGCAGCGGCCTCCTCTTTTTCTTTGCAAACGCGTTTGGCCCGTATCTCCTAAGCTTTTCAGCTGCATCGGCGCCTGAAAGGCCCCTTGAAACGCTGGAGCCCTGCTCACTGATAAGCTCGGTTATCCTTGCGGATGGCGTTTTGTCCATATATAAAATGTGCGTTGCAGCGAACCATTAAAAAACGTTGCCAGGGCACGACAGAATCCCGTTTTGCGCGCATTTTGCCGTTGTATTGGGCGCTGAAACCGTTTTAAACATGCAAGATTACTAAAAACCACATAAAAACAAGGTCAAAAAGGCCCCTTTTGCTGACGTCTATGCGCCATTTGCGGCACGCCCGCAGATGCACACCATTAGATTTTTAAATCTTATAATACTAATGGGTATCCAAGGTGAATGTTATGGCGAGATACATGCTTGCAAGGCAGCTCTCAGGGAAGAAAGTCATATCCAATGAAGGCGAGGATTTGGGAAGGGTTGTGGACGTAGCTGTGAATGAAATCAGCGGCGCAATGGAATACATGGTGCTTGACCCGAATCACGACAGCACGACTGTTTCAAAGCTCAAGAAGGTAAACGCAAAGGCGTACCTGCCGTTTGAGACCGTAATGGCCGTTTCGGATTATGTGATAATCGACAAGAGGCACATTGGCGAATGATTTGCGGCGTTGATGAAGCCGGAAGGGGCGCCCTGATAGGGCCCCTAGTAATCTCTTTCGTCTGCTTTGACCCCCCGTCTCTGAACAAGATAAGTGAAATCGTAAAAAAGGACTCCAAGCAGCTTACGCCAAGCCAGAGGGAGGCGCTTTTTCCGAAGATAGAAGAACTAGCGGCCAGCATAGAGACGCATAAAGTGACTCCGCGCCAGATAGACGCCGAGAACATAAACAAGATGGAAAGGAAGCTGATTGCGGATTTTGTCGAGAGGAAGAAGCCGGACGAGATGTTTGTTGACTTGTTTGACCCTGACGGGACGAAGATGACGAACGAGTTGATGTCAAAAGGCGCGAAGAAGGTCGTTGCCGAGCACAAGGCAGACGAGAATTATTCCGTTGTGGCTTGCGCAAGCATCATAGCGAAAGTGACAAGGGACGCGGAAATAGCGAAGATCCACAAGATATGCGGATTTTTCGGAAGCGGCTATCCGGCTGATGAAAGGACCGTTGAGTTTGTCAAGAATCCGGACAATTACGCGAAAGTCGAGCCTTATGTAAGGAAGAAATGGTCCACGCTGAAGAACCTTGGCATCGGGCCGAAGAGCGTCAGGCAGAAGAAGCTTTGATTATACAATAATTAACATTTAAAAACACATATATTACAGTTATTTCTAATGGCAAATGAAAAACAGAAAAATAAAGCGAACGCTAAAATAACAAAAAGAGCTAGGCTTGCTGCAAAGTTGGAAAAACACAAGTTGGAGCCAACAGGAGCTGTGAGAAGAATTGAAGTTGATCCTCATGAAATCGGGATTTGGACAAGATTCATAAGGGCGCATAAAGAAAAATTGGAGAATATCGTTAGAAGGGAGGGCTGGAAGAATATCCCTCGCGTCCCGATAGTTGAGCTTCCAAAAGGATGCAGGCACAGATATGCACTGATAGACGGGCATTCCCGCCACAATGCGGCAATGAAAACCAAAAGCTTGCTGCCATGCATCCTGTATCTCAAGGATGAAGACATAGACTTAATCAAGGACGGGCTTGCGCCTTTCGGGAGCAAAGACATAACTGTAAAAAGGAACTGGTTCAAGGTGGTCTTGGCCCTGTACGCGCAATATGAAGACATAAAGGATATGGGCAAATTATTGACTAGATTGAAAAACTCTGATTGATTTTACCCCATCAGCGCGCCAAGCACCTTTACCAGCTGCGGCCTTCCTGCGATGACCTTCGCTGCCGGCTCGGCGTACTTGTTCTTGTTGACAATGTCAGCCAAATCGTCCTGGGTTATGGTGTTGAAAATGTGGTTCAAATCGTCGTCGTTAAGCTTCTCCATCACCTTTCTCAGCAAAAGCCTTTTCGCCATCTTCTTTCCTGCCGTGTCCCTCCACGGCTTCTCGTAAAGCGAAAACAACAGTTTTTCAGAAAAGTCCCTCTTTTTCGAGCATTCAACAACCGCATTGGCAGCAAGAATCCCGGATTCCATGGCAAGCGCAATGCCGCCGCCGTGTATCGGGTCAACCTGCTTTGCCGCAGTCCCGACGACCAAGGCGTTGTCCATCGTGAACTTGCCTATCGGCTCGCACACGCTTATCACGCCGCCAAAGTCCATCAAGGTTGAGGCGTCCTTGAGCTGCGCATTGTCCTTTACGAACGCGTCAAGGAAGGGCTTGGGGTCTGCGCCTTTCATGTTCCCCCTCTTTAATCCCGTTTCAAGGTGCGCGCCTATGCCTATGCCGACGTTCGCCCTCCTGTTTTCCTTCGGGAATATCCAAACATAGCCGCGCGGGGCTATCTTGTTGCCGAAATAAAGCTCAATGAGATTGTCATGCTTGTACGGCTGCATCTCGTACTGGTAGCAAGTGTCAACGTCGTAAAGCTTATGCACCGTAGGAAATCCCATTTTCCGCGCAGTGAGGCTTTCCATGCCCTCGGCAGAGATGACCATATCGGCATTTATGTCGTAAACGTCCTCGTCCCCGCCGTTCCTTACCTTGACGCCGCTTATTTTTCCGTTGTTTTTTATGATGTCGACAACGCGCCTGTTGACCTTCACTTCCGCGCCTTTAGCGATTGCAAGCTGCGCCAGCCAGCTGTCAAACAGCTTCCGCTCCAGTATCCAGCCGCTGGTCTCCTTTGACTCCCAGATGAGTTCCTTGCCGTTGGGCGCAACGACCTTTGCGCCCTTAACTTCCGTTGAATAGACCCAGCGCGGCAATTCGAGACCTTGGGCGACCACCTCTCGGGCGCCAAGCCCCTCCCCGCAACGGACTGGGTTGCCTACTGATTTTCTTTTGTCAAGAACAAGGACTGAAAGGCCGCCTTGCGCGGCATAGCGGGCAAGCGTGGAGCCTGCCGGCCCGGCCCCGACGATGATTATGTCATAGTCCTTCTTTTCCATAAAAAGCACCTACAGCCCGTACCTCTTCCTGGCCTCTACGGGAAGCTTTTCCGCATCCTTCACCTTCGGAAAAAGCTCTATCACGTTGGCAGGGCAGGCTTTTACGCAAAGCCCGCAGTCTATGCATTTCTCAGGATACGTCTTCATCCGCTCGCCGACGTACTCTATGGCATTTACAGGGCATACGGACGAGCATCCCACGCATTTTATGCATCCTTCGTGCTCAATTATTATCATCAAGGCACCTGGATGGGCTATTTTTCCAATTCTTTTAAAAAGGTATCCCGCCAATCATGCTTTAAAACCTTTATTAAGGTATTCACAAGGAAGGTGTCCGCATGTACAGCATCATAAAGGCAGAAGAGAAAATCAGGGTCAGCCCTTCGCTTGCCAAGAGGGACATAAACGAGGCAATAAAGGAAGTGCTGAAAGAGAAGTATGAAGGCAGGCTGCTGAGGGACATTGGGCTTGTCGTCAAGATAATGTCGGCCGAGCCCAAGAGCAAGGGCATCGTCGTTTCCGGGGACCCCAACATATACTTCAACACGGAGTTTGAGATGGCGGCGTTCACTGTTGAAGTCAACGAGGTGTTCCGCGGTGTCATAAAGGACGTCATGGACTTCGGCGCATTCGTGGTCATAGGGCCCATAGAGGCGCTGCTGCACATATCCCAGATATCAAAGGAAAAATTCACGATAAACAAGAAGGACAGGATACTGGAAGGAGCGAACGGAAGGAAGCTGAAAAAGGGCGACATAATATTCGCGAAAGCGTCGACAGTCAGCATGAAGGGCGCCTCGTCCAACATCAAGATCAGCCTCACCATGAGGGGAGACGGCCTGGGCAAGGACGAATGGCTGAAGGAAGCGGGGCCGAAGAAGGAAGAAAAACCAATTGAAAAGAAGGAAGAGAAAAAGGAGAAGAAGGGTGAAAAGAAATGAAGGCTTGCAAGGACTGCGGCTTCATAGTGAAAGTGGACAACAAGTGCCCGGCGTGCGGCTCAAACGAGCTGTCAGAAAAGTTCCAGGGCATCGTCATCATATTTGACGCTGAAAAAAGCGAGGTCGCGAAGTACCTTGGCAAGAAGGCGCCAGGGGAATACGCGCTAAAAGTTGACTGATTGGAGGTTATTGAACATGGGAATGGGAAAGAAAAGCAGGGGAAGGGAGCCCCTTGTAAGGTGCGAGGCCTGCGGAAGGCGCGTCCCGAGGGACAAGACCGTTGACATAATCAGGGGCAGCAGGTACGACATAGGCGACCAGAAGGACGTCATCGTGGACACCAGCATGCGGAAGATGTACTACTGCATAAGCTGCGGGAAGCACAGGCACATTTTTGAGATAAAGAAGAACCAGGCACTAAAGAACAAGGAAAGGAAGGAAGGGGGCTACTGAATGTACCACCAGAAATACCCTCCGGACACGTTCTTCTATGAGCTTGGAAGCCTGCCGCTTGTCATAGTGAAATGCAAGCGCGGATACATAGCGACAACCTACATAAGCAGGGACATGGCGGAAAAGGTGGGAGACGTCGCAGGATTCGTTAAGGGCGTCAAGACGCTCGACGATTTCATGAAGTCAAAGCTAAAGGAAGTGACCTCCTGGGGGGACAACGCGGGCCTCAGGGAGGGCATGACAGTCAAAAGGGCCATGGAAATCCTTAATTCAGAGGAAAAGGAAAGTTAGTTGCCGAACGTCCTCATGTCTGGCGCGACCGTCATCAGGCGCGTGAAATTGGACATCAGGTTGGGCAGGCCGTTTATCCTCTGCCTGGCGAACTTGACGTTGTCCTTGCAGCTGCTTACGTAGCTTGCGTCGGCGTCCCCTGCCGATATGGGCGTCGGTATCGCGTCAAAGATGCTCTGCATTGAGGCGAACACGTTGGGGTATATCTTCTTTTCGCAGTAGCTTTCGTCAAGCGACTGGATTGCCGTGTCCTCAACGCACGCATTGAACATCTCCACCTCGTGGTTGATGCCTATCCAGTTTGAGACCGTGCCGAGCAAATCCGCGGGTATGAGGCCCTTTATGGCATCGCACTGCGCAAGCGCGCTGGTTGGGTCGCCGAAAGCCGCAAAATAATGGGATTTTTTCAGCATGCAACCCGACTGGTAGTACGGCGACGGATACTTCGAGGCGTCCATGCAGTTCTCATTTATGGCGTTGGAATACATGTTTACGCAGCCGGAAAAGAACATGGTTGCCGCAAGCAGGAAAAGTGCGATGAAGAGCCTCATGCCCTCATCCCCACCCTCTTCTCCACTATGTTTATGATGTCTGCGGGGTTGTGGCCGGCCTTTATCAGCCTCGTGTGCCCCCTTATGCCCTTGCTCGTGAAAACAGTGGATATCAGGCCAAGCGCCTCAAGCTCGTTTATGTATTCCCTGTACCATCTTGCGCTTTTCGGGCTGTTGCCCATCCTTTTCGCGATTTTTGTGTACTGGTCGTATACGTCGCCTGAAAAGAGGTACGAGTCGTCGCCCTCCGTCAGCTTTTGTTTGTTAAGGAGCGTCATCTTGGCTATAGTATAAAGGACGATTTGGTGGTTCATCGGCAATGTTGATATGCCTTCAGCAGCGAAGTCGTACTCGACCAGGTTCCGCGCGTCGTTGACGTGCTTCTCGTCCACGCGGGGCGCGCCCTGCGACTGCGCGACGTCGCCGGCCTTGACAAGCAGCTTGAGCGCATACCGCGCGTCCCCGTTCTCGTTGGCCGTTATCGCGGATATGAGGCTGAGCGCAGCGTCGGAAACCGTGTCCTTCTCAAAGCCCTGCTCCGCCCTTTGCGAAAGTATGTTCTTAAGCTGTGACGCGTCGTACGGCGGGAATATGACCTCGTTCTCGTAAAGGCTGCTCCTGCTCCTTTGGTCCAGCGCGTTCTTGAAGCTCAGCCTGTTTGATATGCCGACCAGCGTCAGGCTTCCGGCCTTGACCTCGTCGTTGCACCTAGTGAACATGCACACCAGGTCGCTCAGGTCCTTGACCATGTCCAGCTCGTCCAGCGCAAGCACGATGTGCGCGCCCTTGGACATCCGCTCAATCAGCTTGTCGTATATGTAGGATATGCCATAGCCTGACTTTTCAAGCTCCTGGAAATGCGGCTTCATCAGCTTCTGCAGTATCCTGTAGCGGGAGTCGTCTATCCTGCAGTTGAGGTAGACCATCTCCGTCGTAGAGCCGGCCTTCTGCGCCATCCTGTTGAACTGGTTCATGACGTACTTGATTGAGGCGGTCTTGCCCGTCCCGTTCTTGCCGTATAACAGGAGGTTGCGCGGCTTCTGCCCTTTCAGCGCCGGCGCCAGGGTGGCCATCATGTCGCCAAGCTGGCTTTCCCTGAAAAGTATGGTGTCAGGGACGTAGTGCGGCGATAGAACGGTAAGGTTGGAGAAGATGGAGCTCTTGCCTAATATCTCCTCAAAAGTCGTTACCATGGAATTATACTTCGCCAGCATAATATTTTTAAACTGGACGGATTAAGGTTTAAAACAACGAAACGGATGTAAATAAAAAGGTGAATTATATGGGCATTATGGACAAAGTGTTTGGCAAAAAAGAAGAGGGCGAGGGAAAGGAGAATCTTGATGAACTGCTTTCAGGCGCGACGCAGGATGTCGGAGACGCTGTTAATCCTCCGGCAAAGATGTATATCAAGAAGAAGGAACTCAGGAACGACGGGGACGTTGAGCTCATAGCAAAGGAGCTGCAGCAGGGCAACATCATGATCATCGACATAACCCCCCTTGCGAACCAGCCCAACAGGCTGAAGACCATGATCGAGAAGGTAAAGCAGATAATCGGCAAGCTGAACGGGGACCTTGCGGCGCTGACCGACAAGGTGATAATCGCGACCCCTACGGCGATAAAGATAGTGAAGTCGAAAAAGGCGGAGTAATCTCCGCATAATTTCATTTTTTCATTTCTTTACTGATTTTTGCTCAATCTCAGAGGCCATCTTGGCAAGCTCTTTCTCCCCGGCGCGCTCAAAAAGGAATTTCGCGGCGTGGTAATACTGCTTTGCAAGCATGTCCCTTGCCATTATGATGCAATCGTCCTTTTTCACATTTGCTTTTGAAAAATATGATTCAACGTCCTTGAGCGGCATGCCGGTCATAAGGCCCACGTAGCCGGACATTTTGCCGTCCTTTGCATTTGCGTAGCACCTCAGCGCCTCCTTTAGGTAACGCGAATCGCCATCGGCCGAGGCCATTGCAAGGTAGTCGTCGCCGGCTTTTTTCCATGCGGATTCCGCCATTTTCCCCTGATTTGCGTTTTCATAGGATTCCGCCGCCTTTTCATACAGCGACGTTTTTATCCTTCCTTTCTTCTTTTCGTCCTTTTTGCCTTCCTCTGGCTCCTTTTTTGCCTTTGCCTCTTTCTCCTTTTCCTGCATTTTTCCGGGCTTTTGGGCCTTGCCTTCTTTTGGCTTTTCTGATGCAGGCGGGGCGCGCATGGCCTCGTCTGGGCGGCCGCCTTCCCGGCGTTCCCCTGGCTGGCCCTGCGCCACGTGGATTGCGGGCATGGCAGCTTCCTCGCCCTCTGGGGGCGCTTTCCTGGCCTCTGCCATATAGGCGTCGCCTGCGAGCTTCCAGGCATTGCCGGCAAGCCCGTCTTCGCCTGCCTTTGAGTAGGATTCGGCTGCAGAAACGAACGACTTGGCCCCCATGCACTCATCGCCAAAGAAACGGTATGACTCCTTCCTTATGGTGTCCAGGTTGGCCATCGTGTCGATTGGAAGGCCTGGCGCCTTCCTTGAAAGCAGGCCTTCCAGGAACCGTATCCTGTCGTAATGGGACTTTTCAGCAAGCCTCTTTCTCATCTCTTCAAGGCTCAGGCCCTTCTTGATGTCCTCTTCCATGGGGTCCCTTGCAAGAACCAGCTTTTCCTTCTTCTTGTGCGCCTTGTCCTCGTCAGTCGCCAAGGCCCCGTAAGCTATGTGCTCCATGAGCGCATCAGGATTCCGATGCAGGCGCAAGGTAGTATCTTATGAATGCGCCTTCCAGGTTGAATTCAAGCCTGAGCGGCTTCTCGGTTTCCATGAATATGGTGATTATGTCGCTCTTCCTCGTCGCCTTGAGAACGTCTGAAAGGTACTGCGTCGGGTAAAGCGCCCTTGCCCCGCTCTCGGCGGTTATCTCCATGACTTCCTCGCCGTCCACCTTGAAGTCCTCCTTTATCTCGCCTGTCTCGCTCTTGATGTCTATGGAAACCCTGTCAGGCTCGACGACGAACTTCACGTAGTTGGAGACGATGCTCGTGTCGTCCACGATGTTCTTCAGCGTGTCGGCTGAAAGCTTGAATGAGTTGCTGTATTCAATGGGCGGCTCCTTGCTCACGCCTTCCGTAAGGTCAAGCAGCGGCATCCTGAACTCCCTTTTTGACTTTTCCGTCTCGAACGTCATGATGAGCTTGCCCTTTTCCACGCCTATCCTTATCTGCTCGTTCGCTTTCGCCCTCTTGAGTATCTTCTTTGCGTAGTCTATGTCTATGCCCACAGAAAGGGGCTCAGTGACCTCATACTCCAGAAACGTCTCCTTCGGGAGCCTGAATATTATCATTGATATCTGGCTCGGGTCCATTGCGATAAGGCTGATTTGGTCCTTGCCTATCTTGAATACACCCTCGTCTATGATGTTCCAGACCGCTTCCATGGCCTTTGCGAATCCGCGAGCGGAAGGATACAGTAGGTTCATGTTATTGCACCATGTCGCATTTCAATGCCTAACTTTAAATAGATTGCTATACGCCGCTGCCAAGCCCCTGCGTCATACCGTGTCCGCCAAGGCAAACCGCACTGCAAAGCCAAAGTCCTTGCCCGCCTGCTCAAACGCGCCTATCTGCAGGGAGACTATCCCCTCGTCTATGGGGGCGTAAGCCAGGATAGGGATGCGCCCTGCCGGGTTGTTGCGCCTCATGCTTATGTAGTTTTCTATCAGTCCGCGGTCCAGCCGTGGCATCTCATTGCTTGCGGCCTTTGACATTCTCCTGGCGATTTCAACGGCATTTTCGAACTCAGCGTTAGCCAGGTTCGCCTCGCCCTTTTCCATGTATATTAAGCCCTTGATTACTGTTGCCTGTATATCTTCCTTTTCGTGACCAAGCGCCATGTCCGCCAGTTCCAAGGCCGCGTCAAGGTTCATCATGCCTGCCTCGATTACGGCTTTTTGCAGCGCCATGCTGCAAAGTTCCTTTGACGTGGGCTCGGGCTTCATGAGGTGGCATTTTCTCAGCAGGGTGGCAAGGCGCCGCCTTGACGTTTGCCCGGCCGAATTACCTCTGATTCTGGCTGCAAACGGCCTTCCGGGGATGGTAGCTTCTGCCATGTTCATATGGATATTTTATGCCTGGAAGGGTTTAAAAATAGTGGCAAAACGCAAATTAAATGTTTGGTCCAGACTGATTATTTTCCGAGAGCCCCGAGTGGAGTTTGAATCAGTCCCTTTCTTTTAGAAAAAGAAAGCTCCTGCGGAAAGAAAACTATTCTTGGCGCCTACCAGCGCACAATTTCCATGAAAAGCCCCGAGTGGAGTTTGAATCCACGGCCTTTCGATTACCAATCGAACGCTCTACCAGGCTGAGCTATCGGGGCCTGAGCAAATAAATCCACTAATTGGGGCAAAAACCTTTTAAATGTGCCAACCGTTTCCGGACTTAACCCTGCGGCACTGCCGCCAAGCCAAGCATTTGCCTTTCCAATTAAATCGCCTATTATTTGTCATATGGCCTGGCAAATGTCATAAAAATTAAATAAATGGCTGGAAATCAGCCATGCCTGAACCAGATCTCGCCTGGCTTCAGGGAATGGTCAAATTTGAACGCCAGATATTGCGGGTCGTTTGACTTTGGAACCTCGAAGTAAAGGTATCCCTCGACAGTATCCCCGCCAGCAAGGGAATCATAGGAATCAAAGGCGTTGTCGTTGTAGCATGACGAGGTCGATGACGTGGTCTTGTTGTACTTGCTTGGGCATACCGGGTTGTACGTGATATTATGCTCGTCTATCAGGTAAAACGAGGACTGCGAAACTCCAAAATTGTAGTCGTCTTTGGCATCTATCGTCACTGAAACCTCAATGAATCTCTTGGAGCTTGAGCTTGAGGAAAGCACCATGTCGGTCCCGTTTTTGGACGTATACGACAGGTTCCTCCCTATGTCGTCAAAGCTGTTTATGCTGAATTCCAGGTCATGCATCCTTGGATTTTGGTCGCTGTCATATATTACTGCGGCATAATACTCGTTTGAGCATGTTGCGTTGCATGTTCCCGGGCTAAGGCACTTGTCCTGGGTCAAGGAGTTTTCGTCATCGCAGTCGCTGTTGTATTTGCAAGTGGGGGTTTTGCAGGAATTGCCGCATGACACCTGGCCTGTCGGGCACGAGCATTTGTCAAGGTCGGTCGCCAAGGTTCCGTTTGAGCACAATTTGGTGACGTCCTTGGTTGAGCATTTTCCTTCCAATGTGCCGTCAGAGCAGTTCTTCCAGCAATCGCCGCTGTATAATGAATATCCTGGTTCGCATCCGCATTTCGCGGGATTCCGGGACAGTGTGCCTTCTGGCGTGCATAAGGACGTGGTGTTTGTATTCGAGCAGCTGTTGATTGCTGTTCCGTCAAGGCATCTTTTGATTACGCAGCTGTTGTTGGCAAGGTCGTACCTTGAGTCGTTGCATCCGCATTTCGCAGGGTCGCTTACCAGTGCCCCGTCAAGGCAGAAGTTCGGCTTTATTGTTCCGCATTTGCCTGCTTCCGTCCCGTCAGGGCAGAGCTTTATGCACGCGCCGTTCGACACGGTATAGTTGGCAGGGCAACCGCACTTATCCACGTTTTTCAGAAGCTCGCCCCCTGCGCAGTACATCGGCTTTGAGACGGAGCATGTTTTCTCCAAAGTCCCGTCAGAGCAGTTTGCCACGGAAGGCGCTTGCGTTGAAGGCTGGCCTGTGCAGCCCATAAAAAGCATTATCCCGAACATCATGGCAATTATTGCAATTCCTTTCATAAGGTAGAAATTCAAGCAATGCTTTTATAAATCTAAAGCGCAGGGGGCGCGCAAATAAAGGAAGGTTGAAACGCCAGGGAAATGTCAGTCCTGCCCCACTGTCACCAAATCGCAGAATCCCGTTCTGGGATTGAAGTATATGAAAACCGCGAACTGGTTGTTCACGTGGCTGTATCTTTGCTGTTCAGGGTCAAAATCGCACCGCTCAGCGTCCCTGTACATCTGCTTAAGCTCTCTGATGGTCGCTGTCCTGATTACTGTTTCCCACTCAGGATGGTCAGGATCCCAATTTTTAACCCTCTGGCTTTTGCAGTATTGCACAAGCGCGGAATTGCCCAATGATTGTTCATGCGCGTCAAGAAGTATTGATGCAATCTTTTTTGTCTCCAAATCGCCGTTTGGCCACTCTAGGACATCATCTGTCGTTATTGCTATGCGCCTTGGCACGCTTTCAACAAGGTCCTTTAAGGTAAACTCATTTCTTGCTTTTTTGGGCTCGCCTTTGTTGATTATGGCTTTCCCAAGCTTTTCATTCATGGTCGTAATTTATGGCAGTAAAGGTTTTAAACACCGGCTATTTTCCCTCTTATCTTGTCCAATGCCTCCTTAATCCTCTGCCAGTGCGAGCCATGCCAGTAAACCTTGTTGCAGGAGGAACATAACAGGAAATCGTCGAACTTGTCCAGAATCGCGTCTGGCACCTTGCCGCGGACCTCCTCCTTTGAGGCCTTTTTCAGTTCGCCGTTGCAGGATGTGCAAACCGTTTCAGGAAAAATCTCCTTGACGCCTGCCCCGGAAAGCGCCTTGACAAGCTTTTCCTCATGCTTGTCCCAAACAGGAAGCAGAATTGGTTTCACTCCCTTGTTTGAGCACCGCGAAGCCAGCTCCCTGTCTGAGGTAAGCACAATTGAGCCTGATTTCAGGGCTTCGGAAATCATTTCGTCGTCAGAGCCCCACTTCTTGTAGACAGAGACAAAGCCGCAGAGCCTGAGCCAGACTGCGACGTCGTTCAGCATCTCGTCGACAACAAAGGAGACCATAAGCAGCAATCAGTTCGGGAGGTTTATCTTCACGTAAACGTTTTCCGGCACCTTTATCCTTAGGATTTGGCGGATTGACTTTTCGTCGCCCTCTATCTCTATTATCCTTTTTGATATCCTCTTGTGCCAGTGCTCGTAGGTGTCGCTGCCGTCGCCGCAAGGCGTGCGCCTGCACGTGACAGTCAGCTTCTTGGTCGGAAGCGGAATGGGCCCCAGGACCTTCATGCCCAAAGCGGCGGAGATAGTCCTTATCTGGTTCACTACGTAGTCTATGCTCTCAGCCTTGTCAGATTCCAGGTTTATTCTTGCTTTGGACATTCAAACACCATGTATTAAATTAAAAAAGAAAGGAGTCACATCTCCTTCTTCTTGACGCTCATCACTACGCCGGCCGCGACGGTCATGTTCATGTCCCTTATCGCAAACCTTCCGAGCCCGGGGAAGTCCTTGAATGTCTCAATCACGGTAGGCTTCAGGACCTTTACCCTAATCAACGCAGACTCTCCGGTCTTTACGAAGTCTGCCTTTCCTGTGCTCTGGCCTGTCTTCGGGTCCTTCTTGTCCATTATCTCAAGAATCTTGCCCGGGAAGTGCGTCTCGTGTATGTGGAACACGGGCGTGTAGCCGACCGGCATCGCCGTCGGGTGGCTTATGACCACGATTTGCGCCGTGAACTCGTCCGCAACCGTTGGCGGGTTGTCAAACGGGCCTGCGACGTCGCCCCTCTTTATGTCCCCTTTCTCTATGCCCTTTAGGTTGAACCCTATGTTGTCCCCTGGCCCTGCCTCCTGGATTTCCTGGTGGTGCATCTCTATCTTCTTCACTTCGCCCACCTTGTTGCTGGGCATGACAACCAACTTCATGTTCAGCTTCATGATTCCAGAATCAACTTTTCCGACCGGCACGCATCCGTGCCCGGTTACGGTGTAGACGTCCTGTATAGGCACCCTGAGCGGCTTGTCAGTCGGCTTCGCCGGGACCGTGAGGTCGTCAAGCTGCTCAAACAGCGTCTTGCCTGTGTACCATGGCGTGTTCGCGCTCTTGTTCTTCAGGTTGTCTCCGTGGTATGCGGAGGCGGGTATGAACGGCACCTTTGCCGGGTCGTATCCGATGCCCTTCAGCAGCGTTGAAACATCTGCCTTGAGCTTGTTGAACGTGTCCTGCGAGTAGTTGATAGCGTCCATCTTGGAGAACAGCACTATGAACTGGTTGATGCCAAGCACCTTTGCAAGGAACGCGTGCTCCTTTGTCTGCGGCTGTATCCCGTCCTTTGCCGAAATGACGAGGACAGCTGCGTCTGCCTGTGAAGCGCCGCTTATCATGTTCTTGATGAAGTCCCTGTGCCCTGGCGCATCAATGATCGTGAAGTAGTACTTCGCGGTCTCGAAGTCCTGGTGCGAAATCTCAATCGTGACTCCTCTTTCCCTCTCCTCCTTCAGGGAGTCCATGACGAACGCGAATTCAAAGGTCGCCTTTCCGAGCTTGTCGGCCTCTTCCTTGAGCTTCTTCATCGTCTGCTCCGAGACCTTGCCGCTGTCGTAAAGGATCCTTCCGACTGTTGTCGACTTTCCTGCGTCGACGTGCCCTATAAAAACTATGTTCAAGTGTTCCTTTTTTGCCATACATAACACCTCATAAGCGTTTTGACAAAGGGGTTTTGAGGATAAAGGTTTTTAAAGCCTTTACTCCTCGCCCTCTTCCTCACCTATCTCAAGCCTTTCAAACATCGAAACCGGGACCTTGAAGTCGTCGTAGGACTTGGCCTTTCCGGACTTGACTGAAAGCTCCCTTGCCATCACCCAGAAGAAGAGCGCAAGGCTCTTCCTCCCCTTGTTGTTCATCGGGACCGGCACGTCTATGCCCTGCAGCACGTTGTCCGTGTCCACAAGGCCTATGACCTTTATGCCCATGGCGTTGGCCTCCTTGATGGCCTCCTTCTCCGCCCTCGGGTCAGTTACGACCACAACCTTCGGCTCCATGAAATGGCTGGACTTCACGTTTGTCAACGTCCCTGGTATGAAGCGCTTCTCTATCACGTTGATGTCGCTCAGGACGGATTTCAGCTTGTTGGCCGCGTTTGCCGTGTACATCCTTGTCGCAACGACAAGCACGTCCTTCGGCTCGTAGTTCTTTATGGTACTCATGGCGGCCCTTATGCCCTCGTCTATCCTTTGGACGTCAATTATGAATATCCCGTCTTTCCTTTTCTTGAACACGAAAACCTTTGCGTCCCCTGTCCTCAGTTTCGTCCCGATGTGGATGCCTGACTCTAGGTACGCGTCGCTGGAAACCAGCAGGTTTGCCTCGTTTGACTTTTCTCCCTCCATACAATCACCATAAACCCAAAATGGGGCCGCCGAGATTTGAACTCGGATCACGAGCACCCCAAGCTCGCAGGCTAACCAGGTTACCCCACGGCCCCGCGAACATCAGCTCCTCCTGAAAAGCACGGCCTCCTTGGCCACGTCCGTGTAGCTGAGGAACATCCTGCTGCAGCAGTACCTGTTTATGCCAAGGGACTCGAGCACCTTTTTCGGCTCTTCCCCGGCGTCAACCCTGTCCTTGTAGGCCTTGTGCATCTGGCCTATGACCTTTCCGCACGTGAAACATCTGACAGGAAATTCCATGCCATCACCTGTACGATTTCTGGTACCTTGCCCTTGCCTTGGGCCCCCTGTACTTCTTCGGCTCCACTCTCCTTGTGTCGCTGACTATGATTGTCCTTCCGCCGTGCTCGACAAGCGCCCTTTCCAGCGACTCGTCGTTGAAATGCTCGACCAGTCCGCTCGCTATCGCGGTCCTGATTGCCTGCATCTGGCCCGACGCCCCGCCGCCGCGGACGTCAGCGTCTATGTCCAGCTTCTCTGTCCTGGGCCCTGCTATGTCAAGGACCTCCCTTATCAGCTGCTTGTGGTACTTGTTCGGCAGCGTGGCGAGCGCCATGCCGTTTACCCTGATTATGCCCTTGCCGTCCTTTATGAAGACCCTTGCTATGGCCCTTTTCCTTTTTCCGCTTGAGACTGTTATCTTTTCCCTTTTTGCCTTCCTGGCCTTTGGCGCGATGTGGACTTTTTTAGTCTCTTCATGCTCCTTTCCGGCCTTCTCGGCCTTTTCCTTCTTTTCCTTCTTTGCTGCCATAAGCATCACTGCCTCCATCCAAGCTGCTTGCACAAGTCGCCTATTACCATGTATTTTACTATTTTTTTTGGCTTTGCAACATCCATATTTTCAAAGTCTTTTACTGCTTCAGGGTTCCCGACAAATACTTTCAGCCTCCTGAAAGCGTCTTTCCCGCGCGTTGTCTTCCATGGGAGCATGCCCCTTATCAGCCTCCTTACGAAAAGGTTCGGCGGATTCGGGAACTTCGGGCTTTTTTCCGGATTCTGCTTGTTCTGCATGTTCCTCTTTGTTACGTAATCGTCAATAAGCACGCCCTTCTTACCTGTCATGAGCGCCTTTTCTGCATTCACGACTATGACGTTCTCTCCATTCAGCATCTTTTTTGCTGCGACGCTCGCCATCCTTCCGACGATAAGCCCTTCGGCGTTTATGTTGGACATCGTTGGCACCTCAGCTTATTATGATCATGTCTTTTACCCTGTCCTTGCTGGACTCGTACAGCTCGCCTATCGAGATGGCCTTGCCGCCTGCGTTGGATATGCTTTCCGACGCCGTCTTGCTGAACCTGTATGCCGCAACGACGACCGGCTTGTCCAATTCCCCTGCGCCCAAGACTTTGCCTGGCACTATCACGGTGATGCCTTCCTTGGCGTACCTTGCGATTTTGGAGACGTTGACCTCGACCTTCGCCCTTTTCGGCTTGTCAAGCAGCTCGCTGACCCTTTTCCATATCGCTTTCTTGTCAGCCCTAAGTTTGCCTATTAGATTCACTAGGTTTTTGTCTTCCGGGTTTGGCTTCATCTTCACACCTTCGCCTTGCGGCTCGCCCCGTGTCAAGGGACTTGAAATCTTACGCATTAGTCTTTGGAAGGATTTTTAAACGTTGGGTTTGCGTTGCCGGCTGCATTGCGCACCGTTCTATTACGGCGCTTGAGCTTTCCATGGAACAAGACATTCTATTTGCGCATAGGTATGCTTTTCAGCTTGTCCTGTTTCTCGTTGTAAGCCACCTGATGGTACAGGATAAGTGCCGTTGTCCTTGGGTCTATGCCGTTTCCCTTCTCGGACATCATGGTCTTGCCGTCAGGCATGTTCCATATATAGCCGACGACATTTATGCCTTCGGGCGTGTCCATTGCCTTGCCGAGAACGCCGCGGCCGGCTGCGGAATTAAGCAGCTGCGCAAGCCTGGCCCTGCCCTCTTTCGTCGTTAGGGCTTCGTCCAGCGCAGGCCGGATTTCCTGCGTCCTTAAAAGTTCGGCCATCCGCGCCTTTCCATCGTCCCTTTTTATCTCAGCCAATAGCGTCTTGAGGCCTTTGTCAGAGCCCAGGCCGCCCTTAAACCAGTCAAGGTCCGCTTTTGTCGCATGCAGCTCCTCTTCAGGCTTTAGGTAGTGCTTCCAATCCTTGATTGACTCTTCTCTTGACAACTTCGTGCCAGTCATCGCCTTGATTATGTCGCTAATGGCCTTTGGGGTGGATAAAGACGGAGGCGCGAACATGTTGAGGAATACTTTCCTGCCATCAGAAGAATTGTACAGGTCGCCCACCGCCCACCTGACAGAGCTGTATGTGTATTCCTTCAGAAGGATGCCCCTAAGCTCATCGTCATTGAACGATTTGGCCAGGTTCGCCCTTCCGGGCTTGGTCTTGGCGGCTTCCTTCATCGTCTCAAGGAATGTTTCTGTCCGGACAAATGCCACAAATTGAGCCCTAAATTCAGCATTCTTTACCTGCTTCTTCAGCGTGCCGTACCAATTGGCCTGTGCAAATAGATTTTTGAATTCTTTTTTTTCCATGTATGCCATGCCCTATTTATGCGGCAGAGGTGTTAAAAATGGCGCGCCGCAGGTGATTCTGAGCGACATAAATTGCCAGAATTTCCCTGAAAAGGAGCCTGCCGCTTACTTCGCAGAAGCCGCCGGCCTGAGCAAAGCCGCGGTCTTGCTGTGCCCACGTTCTACGGCATACATGAGCGCCGTCTTGCCGGACTTGTCCCTTGCATTCGGATTGGCCCCGTTCTCAAGCAGCAGCGAAACCATTCCGGGCTGGCCTTCCCTTGCAGCGAACATGAGCGCGGTTATGCTGTAGCCGTTCTTTGCGTTCACGTCGGCCCTGTTCCTGACGAGGAGCGCGGCGACTCCGTTTTGTCCCTCTATTGCGGCCCGCATGAGCGCGGTTATGTCGTATTCGTCCATCGCATTGACCTTGGCGCCATGCCTTAGCAGCAGTGCGGCTATTTCGGTGTTTCCGCTCATGGCAGCCAGCATAAGCGGAGTTTGCTTTCCGAGGTTGAATAATGGTATGTTGCCGTCTTTGTTGGGGTCGGCCCCGTTATCCAGCAGAAGCTTCGCGGTTTTGCAATAATATTTGTTGTCAAATACGGCCAGCATGAGCGGGGTGTTGCCGTCGGCGTTTGTTGCGTCCACGTTCGCTCCCCTGCCAATTAGCAATGCGCATGTTTCCGTATTGATGGCAGAGCAGGCCGCATGGTGCAGCGGGGTCCAGCCGTTGGCGTCCTTTGCGTTCACGTCTGCTCCGTTTTTCAGCAGCGAATCCACAACTTCTGTTTTGCCAAA
>Ga0209777_10000810_pt1 | contig 48464 bp, 49 predicted proteins | sample FrelakmetHBP12HB_FD_187147 | JGI IMG/M metagenome (GOLD analysis project Ga0209777, IMG submission 187147) | Freshwater lake sediment microbial communities from the University of Notre Dame, USA, for methane emissions studies -HBP12 HB (SPAdes)... | ecosystem: Environmental > Aquatic >... | reverse complement strand
GAACTGGTGATCGAGGCCGCCAGCCAGGAGGCGGTGAGGAAGTTCGCACCGATCTGCTTGGAGCGGGGACGGGACATAATGGTCATGAGCGTCGGTGCTTTCGCCGACGACGACCTCCGGCAACGATGCTACGCCCTTTCTAAGAACAAGCGTGGCCGATTGTACATCCCATCCGGCGCAGTGTGCGGGACCGACGGGCTCCGCTCCGCTTCCGCGAGCCAGATCGACGAGGTGCATCTCATCACCACCAAGGGGCCGGACAGCTTCAAGAACATCCCCTATCTGATGGAGAAGAAGATCGACCTCGCCAAATTGACCGAACCGACGGCGCTGTACGACGGCCCTGCCCGTGATGTGCTGCGCCTGTTCCCCAAGAACATCAATGTCGCCGCCACGGTCAGCATGCTTGGCGTCGGCTTCGAGAAGACCAAGATCACGTTGGTGTGCGACCCCCAGGCCCGCACCAACTCGCACCTGCTCATCGTCAAGGGGCCATTCGGCGAGATCAGGGCGGAGACGAAGAACACGCCGTTCCCCTCCAACCCCTCGACCAGCTACCTGGCGGCGTTGTCAGCGGTGGCGGCGCTCAAGAGCATCGTCGCCAACAGGTGGATCGGGGTCTGAGCGTACCAATCCATCAAATGATCGATGACAAATAATTAAGAGCGCACTTACGTTTTCCAGTAGAAGGTGTTGACTCATGAGACAAAGGGTCCTGAGGATCTTCGAGCAGGTGCCCGAGGGCGTGGACACGATAATGCTGATCAATGGCGAGGAGCCGAACCTGGACCTTGCCTTATTCTATGTGACCGGAGCGGACTCGGGCCTCTTCGAAGGCTGCGCAGCGCTGCTCTACCGGGACGGATCGATGGAATTGCTGACCTCAGCATTGGAGGAGACCAGCGCCCGAACCACGAAAGAGAAGTTCCGGGTCTTCAGCAAGCGCACCGAGCGGGACGAGATGCTGAGGCAGGCGTTGGCTGGAGAGAAGAAGCTGGGGATCAGCGGCAACGGCCTGAGCTACCGGGCATTCAGGGAAGCGCAGAAGCTCACTGGAGTGGAGATGGTCGATATCACCGATGCCATCGACGCCGCCCGCTCCATCAAGGACCGGGAGGAGATCGAGCGCATGCGCCAGGCCTGCCGCATCGGCTCGGAGGTCGGGGACGAGCTGGCGGACATCATCCAGCCAGGCATGACCGAGTACGAGGCGGCGGCGGAGGTCAGCTACCGCATGCAGAAGAGAGGCGCGAGCGCGGCGTCGTTCGCCACCAACGCCTCCTTCGGAGCGAACTCGGCCGAGCCTCATCACAATCCAGGTGACACAAAATTGAGCAAGGGGGATACCGTTCTCTTCGATTTCGGAGCTCTGTACCGTCGTTACGGCTCGGACATCACCCGGACCTTCTTCCACGGCAAGGTGAGCAAGAAGCAGAGGCAGATGTACGAGGTGGTGCTGCAGGCGCAACAGGAAGCCATCGACGGGATCCACGCGGACATGACCGGAGCGCAAGCGGACGCGCTGGCGAGGAGCGTGATCGATACCTCCCCGTTCCAAGGTCTGCTCATCCATTCGCTGGGGCACGCCCTCGGCCTGGCGGTCCACGACGGTGGCCGGTTGGCACCCAATTCCGATCTGGTCCTGAGGGAGAACATGATCATGACCGTTGAGCCAGGCGTATACCTTCGAGGCGAGGGAGGGGTGCGCATCGAGGACGACGTGCTCATCACTTCCAAGGGGTGCGAGCTGCTCACCAACTGCTCCAAGGAGCTCAGGGTGATCTGATGATCGACCTACTGAAGCAGGCGGTGGGGGTGATGCAGGATGCCGGTGCGCAGTTCTGCGACGCACGCTACCAGAAGGTCAACCGCACCATCATCCAGATCGTGGACGGCGGCGTCCGCTCTCTGGCAGAGGATCTTACTGGAGGGCTGTGCCTGAGAGCCCGCTCCTCCGGCTCCTGGGGCTACGCATCCACCAACGACCTGGACCGGAAGAAGGTATTCCTGGCGGCGGAGCGGGCGGCAAGCAATTCCAGGCTCGGCAGCTCTAAGGGCATCCTTATCCCCGCTAGCAAAGCGCAGAGGCGCGACCTCAAGGCCGCGGTCGGGCTGCATCCCTCAAAGGTGCCATTGGAAGAAAAGCTCGCTTTGACCAAGGACCTGGAGAAGGCGCAGCGCATCTCGCCGCAGATTGTCAACAGCACTGCTTATTATATGGACTCTGTCCGCACCAATTGGCTGGTGAACTCCTTCGGCTCCGAGCTGAAGTGGGAGGAGGTGCGCGGCCGCCTGTTCGGCCAGCCGGTCGCCTCGGACGGCATCCGCACCGAACTTTTCTACAACATCGTTGACGGGACCAAGGGATTCGAGATGTTCAAATCCCTGGACCTCGAAGAGTTCGGGCGCCATTGCGGCAAGGAGGCGGTCGGCATGCTCTCGGCCAAGAAATGCCCGTTCGGCGAGCAGGTGTGCATAACCGACCCATCAGTGACCGGGCTCCTCTCGCACGAGGTGATGGGCCATGCCTCCGAGGCGGACGAGATAATCAAGAAGCGCTCCTTCCTCTCCACGGTGGTGGGGAAGAAGGTGGCGAGCGACCTCATCACCATGGTCGATGATGGCACGGTGGAAGGCGCCTATGGGTCGATTCCGTTCGACGACGAAGGCACTCCCTCCTCTAGAACCAGAATAATCGAGAATGGAGTGTACCGGGGCTACATGCACTCGCTCGAGACCGCGGCAGAGATGCAAGTGCGCCCCACCGGCAACGGAAGGGCGCAGGACCCGTTCCGTCGCGTCTTCGTGCGCATGACCAATACCTACTTCGAGGCAGGGGATTGGAAGCTTGACGAGATGCTCGAGGGCGTGAAGTTCGGCGTGATGACGGACCGCTTCATCAGCGGCATGGAGGATCCGGTGGGCGGCGGGTTCGAGGCCAAAGCGCTGCGCGGCTTCCTCATCGAGAACGGGAAGGTGACGGACGTCCTTCGTTCCTTCACGCTCACCGGCAAAGCGCTGGAGATCCTCAAGACCACGGACGCGGTGGGTAAGGATATCAGGCTCGACGGAGGTACCTGCGGCAAAGGCAACGAGGACTTTGTCCCTGTGGCCGACGGAGGACCGTACTGCCGGTCGCGCATCATCCTGGGTGGTGGCTGAGATGGAGCTGGACGAGTTCGTCGGACCGGCCATCCAGGCTGCCAAGAAGGAGGGCGCGCAGCAGGTCGAGGTCTACGCCGTCAGCGCCCGGACCTGTTCCGCCTACGCCGACGATTCCAAGGTCAAGAGCGTGGAGGAGAAGAGCGACCTGGGGATCGCCATCAGATTGCTGCGCGATCATCGTTTTGGGCAGTCAGCTTCCATGGTCTCCAGTGTCGCGGACGCCGAGGCGTGCGCTCGGAACGCAGCCCGGGTGGCGTCGTTGCTGCCTGTCGAGAAGACGTTCAAATGTTTCCCTCTTCCTGACAAGCCAGGGGCGTGGGCCCGCTGCTCTGACGAGAACGTTCGGGGCGTGGAGAATCGCGAGCTTGCCCAGCTGATAAGGGACATCATCGGGGCGACGGTGGAAGCAGGCAAGGTGAAGGTGCCGAACGGCGTCTTGAGGGCTGGTCACATCCAGGCCAGAGTGGTCAACAGTAACGGCATCGACGTCTGTCGCGACAGCACATTGGTCCACCTGCGTGTCAGCGCCATGACGGAAGGAATCAACCCCGGAGAAGGGGCGGAGACCTTCTATTCCCCCAGGATCAACGACCTCGATCCAGCGGCGATCGGGAAGAGACTAAGGCAGAAAGCCTTATCCTCCGCCAAGGCTAAGGGATACCAAGGGCGGATGCAGGGCGCGGTGATAATACCCCCTGGCGATCTGGCCGAGATGTTCTCCGGGTCGGTCTCCTTCGCGTTGAACATGGAGAGCGTCAACCGCAAGCGCAGCCCGTGGGCAGGCAGGTCCAGCCAAACCGTGGCCGACAAGGCGATCAGCTTCACCGACGACCCGACCGATGAGCGCGGTGTACTGTCGTCCCCCTTCGACGATGAAGGCGTTCCGACCAAAAAGAAGGAACTGGTCAAGGACGGCGTGCTGAGGGGCTTCGTCAACGACGCCTACAATGCGTACAAGTCCGACGCCCCCATGACCGGCAACGGCGTCAGGCGGAGCCCGATGGAATTGGTAGGGCAATGGCAGATGCCAGTTTCGATCGCCCCGCTCAACATGGTGTTGAGGAAGGGCGATCAGAGCGTGGACGACATCGTGAGCTCGATCGACAAAGGCATCCTGGTGGACAGCTTCGCCGCACCGGACGTGCATCCCATCACCGGTGCGTTCGGTCTCGAAGTGAGATGCGGCCATCTGATCCAGAACGGTTCGCTCACCCGTACCGTGAAGCACTGCCTGATAGCAGGCAACATGTTCGAGGCGCTGCACAAGGTGCGGGCGGTGGGTAACGACGTCGTTACGTCTCTGAACTACAACCTGCCATCGGTCTGCTTCGACGACCTGGAGCTGATCGGCAGCGAATGAGGCGCTAGGCCGGCTTGAAGTGCATCGCGCCAGAGTTCATGCAGTAGCGCCTCCCGGTCGGCGGGGGTCCGTCGTCAAACACGTGGCCCAGATGGCCTCCGCACCGGGCGCACTTCACCTCGGTGCGCACCCCGATGATACCCACGTCCAAATGCTCCTCCACAGCACCCTCCTCGATCGGCTCGTAGAACGAGGGCCAGCCAGTGCCCGAATCGAACTTTGTCTCGGACGGGAACAGCGGCCGATCGCAGCCCGCGCAGGTGTATGTCCCCTTTGCCTTGTTATCATGGAGTTTGCCGGTGAATGCCATCTCAGTGCCCTTCTTTCGCAGCAGGCGATACTCCTCTGGGGTGAGGGTCTGCTTCCACTCTGCATCGCTTTTGACGATCTTATCAGGAGACGTTCTTGAACCTCCGTTATTAGTTCACACCGACTGCTATTTACCTTTTATTCAAGGTAATTCGCAAATCGGTGCCCAGAAGATAAGGTACAAAAGCGGAGCGGTCATTTGAATCGTCAATGACGGTCGCCACAGTGGCGGAGCATAAGGTCCTGAAGATGGGCGAGACCAATGGGGGTCCGTACCCCTCGCCCGGCAAGCTCGACCAGGCCCGCCCCATGTCCGTTCGCGCCCCCTTGGTCCTGGATCTGGCCACCATCGACTCCACTGAGAAGTTCGGCGGCTATCCCGGCGGTGGCGGCATCGGGGTGGCTATCGACATCCACATTTTCCTTAAGATCATTCCAGCGGAGGAATGGGAGGTGGATGTGGAGCCCCATGCCCCGGTCGAGCATGTCTGCCGGGCGCTCTGCAACATCCTGGAGTACAAGGGGGCTTTCAAGATCACCAGTCCAGAGCATTCCAGCGTCCCGTTCGACGCTTCGCCCGAAACCATCGCCGCAGCAGCGGCAGGCGTGAACGCGGCCCTCGGCCGTCCAGTGGGGCAGAGGGAGCTGAGGCGCATCATTTCCTGGAATATGGTTAGCGAGAACGACGGTCGTTTGGAGCTACGTCCCGATACCGGAGTGAGGGTGGCAGGGGCGCTCTTCGGCGGTCTGGTAATAGTAACCGATGAACTGGAGATCGCTTGCCGAACGCCAGTCCCAGAGGCGAATCCGCTGATGTTGATCGTCCCGGGCATGGAGGCGAACTCGCTCGATTACCAGAAGATGGTCACGATCGATGAGAAGGACCGGGAGAAGAAAGCGCTCGAGGTGCTGATGAAGCTCATGCCCGCCTCGATAAAATCCGACATCGTGAAGATGGGCGACTCCATTTATCGATTGCAATTGCTAGGCTCGAAGGTGGTGGAGATCAGGCGGTTCAAGGGGGGCAAGGAGATCTACCGCCTGATGTCGATGCTGCGTGTCAAAGGCTGCGAGATCATTGGCGTGCACGGAGAGACCGGTATCATCGCCGCCTATGTCAACCAGCAGAGGCTGGATGACGCGCTCTCGCTGATCGACGAATCCGGCCTGGACCGGATTATCACCCATCCGGACAACAAAGGGATGAAGATAACCTTGAGCAAATAGCTCAGGCCCGCTCCAGCCTGACCCGGGTGCGATCGCCCAGTCCCTTCAATGAGTCCAGATCGTTCAATATTCTTCCTAACGGCGTAACGGGGCTGTACGCCTCAGGATTCGAACCCTTGCTGACCGGCGTCCGGCCAAAGAAAACGCAGAATGCCTTCCCTTGAGGCCAGTAGGCCACCTCGCCGATCTCCATCACTTTCTTTCCGTTCTCCAGCTTCATCTCCACCGGTGTCTCGAAGTAGATCTCCTCTCCCCAGACGTTGATGTACTCCTCTATCGGCAGGGCGATGTAGATGGCGTCGGCCGTCGCTGAATCGTTAAGCTCGATGAAGAAATCCATTTCTGGCGCTTTCATGACGATGCGGTTGCCTGTCATCTTCCTCGACAAGCAATCGGTTCGGCTGATAATGAGCCTTTGCAAATGAGATGGGAAACGGTATATCGAGGTCAGTGGATTCCGAACGGAGGACATGAAGCGCATCGCTGTATATTGTGGCTCCTGCATGGGCAGCCGGGTGGAGTACCGTCAGGCTGCCGAGGAGCTCGGGCATCTGATGGCATCGAGGAACATTGGTCTGGTGTACGGCGGCGGCAGGGTAGGGTTGATGGGAGCGATAGCGAAGGCCGTTCTTGACGATGGAGGGGAGGCGATCGGAGTCATCCCCCACTTTCTGGAGAAGGAGGAGATCGTCCATCGCCACCTGACCGAGCTGCATGTGGTGGACACGATGCACCAGCGCAAGATGAAGATGGCCGAGCTCGCCGATGGTTTCATCGCCCTGCCTGGTGGCTTCGGAACGCTCGAGGAGTGGTTCGAGATGTTGACCTGGGCGCAGATCGGCCATCACCAGAAGCCCGTCGCCCTTCTCAATGTATCAGGCTACTTCGATCCGTTGCTGGAGATGATCCGGCGCGGCTACGATGAATGCTTCATCCGCCCCGAGTTCCGCGACATGATAATCCAGGATTCCGATCAAGTGAGGTTGCTGGACCGGATGGAATCTTTCAAGCCCATCAAGCTGGAGAAATGGAGCGGCTTGGAGAAGGTCTGAGGCTGGAATTCATCGCGCTTCGGCAAGCTCTTTGGTGCGGCGCAGAGCGTCCTTGATCACTTCCAAGGTCCCGTCGCGGCTCTCATGCCGCATGTCCAGTTTGGCCGCGAACTCCCTTGAGAGCGCCAGGTAGTACTCCCTATCGCCGACGCCGGTGTCGATGAACAGGGTGCGCGAATAGCCGTTGAAAAGGGTGCGCAGGAACCACATGGTGTCGTATCCCTGCTCGTAGAAGTCCTTCAGCTGCTCCTCTGTCATCTTCTTCTTCATGTCCTTCTCGAACCAGGCCTCGCCCATCTCGCAGAAAGCGGGCGTGTGGAACATCGTGCCGGCGCAGTTCTTTCTTTCCCGCTCGTACTCCTCGCTGGTAATTAATGCGCCGATGCAATCGTCCTCTTTCAGCTGCACCGTCGGCACGCGCATCCTCTTCGTGATGTCCTTGAGCGACTGGCAGATCCCGTAGCCGAGGAACACGGCGTCAACCTTCCCCTCCAGGGAGTTGACCTTGTCCACCACCGCCTTCTTGAGATCCTCTGGATATTCGTGCAGGCCGAACTCCAAGTACTCCTTGTGGATGATGTCCTCGTCCCCTTGAACGAGCATTTCCAGCTCCCGCCGGAACGTCTCGCAGGCGATGATGCCGATCTTCATTTAGTAGCCTCTTCTCATCAAGCAATGAGCACGGACTATAAGGTTCTCTCATAATAGAATAATGGGAAATGGAATGGGTTTAATCTATTTCGCTTCTATTTCTTCGTCTCGAACAGGGCGCGGATGTCCTTGCCGACGACCTCGATCTTTGATGTCGCTTCGGCGTCCTCCATGGACTGGAGCTTCTTCATGCCGCCGGAGGCGTCCGCCAGCCATTCCTTGGCGAACTTGCCGGACTGGATGTTTTTCAGCATCTTCTCCATGGCCTTCTTGGTGTCCTCCGTGATGAGCTTGTCGCGCTGGGATAGCCCGCCATATTCAGCCGTATTCGAAACCGAGGTCCACATATTCATCATGCCGCCGGACTGGATCAGGTCGACGATGAGCTTGAGCTCGTGCAGGCACTCGAAGTAGGCGATCTCCGGCTGGTATCCGTTCTTGACCAATGTTTCGAACCCGGCTTCGATCAAAGCGGTCACTCCGCCACAGAGGACAGCCTGCTCCCCGAACAGGTCTGAGGTGGCTTCCTCGCGGAAGTCAGTCTCGATTACGCCTGCCTTGGTCGCTCCCAATCCCTTCGCTAGGGCGAGGGCGATCTTCTTGGCTTTGCCAGAATAGTCTTGTTCCACAGCGATCAACGCCGGGACGCCGAATCCTTGCAGGTACACATCGCGTTCCATCGGCCCTGGCGATTTCGGGGCCATCATCACGATGTCCACGTCCTTTGGCGGTTTCACGGTGCCGAAGACGATGCTGAAGCCGTGGGCGAAGTCCAGCGCCGCGCCCTTCTTGAGGTTGGGCCTGATCTCCTTCTCGAACACGTCGCCTTGGGTCTCGTCGGGGACTAGTACCATGACCACGTCCGCGCCCTTGACCGCCTTGGCGATCTCGTCCACTTTCATGCCGTTCTTCTTGGCGTCCTTCCAGGACTTGCCGCCCTTGCGCACGCCGACGGTCACGTCCAGTCCGGAGTCATGCAGGCACATGGACTGCGCCTTGCCCTGGCTGCCGAACCCTATCACCGCGATCTTCTTGCCTTTCAGGACTCCAAGGTCCGCGTCTGAATCGTGATAAATCTTCGCCATCATTGTCACCTGCTAAGCAGTGTCAGTGTTGCGAGGTTAAGCTGTCCTTAATATTAAGGTTGTCCGTCCCATCGGTCAGGTTGCCAGCATCTCTGAACAAAGACATCTACATGGCTCGAGCTGAAGAATCGAAAAATGAAGGAATTAGTGGCTGCAGCGGCCTACTTGCAGCCCCAGCCGCACTTGCCCGAAACGACCATGTCGGCGGTCTTGCCAACCTGTATCATCGGCAGCACATCCTCTTCTGGATTGGTGACGACGTCGATCAGGAAGGGCACCTCCGACTTGATGGCGCGCTTGTACGTTTCAGCTAGTTCCGACGGCTTCTCCACTCGAATTCCATCTGCCCCGAATGCCTTGGCCAGTGCGACGAAGTCCGGATTGTTCTTGAGCATGGTGCCAGAGTAGCGTTGGTTCCAGAATAGCTTCTGCCATTGCTTCACCATTCCCAGCCAGCCGTTGTTCATTACAACCACCACTACGGGTAAGTCCTCCGATACGGCGGTGGCGAACTCATGGAACACCATCTGGATGCTCCCGTCCCCTGCGATATCGATCACGGTGTGGTCCTTGCGCGCGTACTTCGCGCCGATGGCCGCGGGGAAACCGAAGCCCATGGTTCCGAATCCACCTGAGGTTATGAACTGCTGTGGACTACGCACCTTCAGGAAATGGCTGGCCCACATCTGGTTCTGTCCCACCTCGGTGGTAATTATCGTCTTGTCGGTGAGGATTTTGCCCAACTCGAAGATGACCTTTTGAGGAGCAATGGGCGTGGTGTTGATGTCGATGTTGCAGGTGCATCTCTTCTTCACTTCATGGATGCGTCTGGTCCACTCGCTCTCCTTCTTGGACTTGCCGATGCCCTTGATCATCTGCTGTAAGGCCTTCTTGGCGTCTCCCACGAGCCGCACCTTCGTCCGTTGCCCCTTCCCCGCCTCGATTGGGTCGATGTCTAGATGGATGATCTTGGTGGTTAGCGGGATCTCGTTCGCATTCGTTATCGTTCGGTCAGAGAATCTGGTTCCGACGGCAAGGATCACGTCCGCTTCGAGCAGCGCTCTCCGCGATACCTCGCGGCCATGCATTCCAAGGATCCCTAGGCACAGAGGGTGCTCTTCGGGGATGATGCCCTTGCCCATTATCGAGGTAACGACCGGCGCGATCAGGAGCTCAGCGAGCCTGGTCACTTCCGGACCGGCATTTGCCCATTTGGCCCCGCCTCCGACCAGCAGGAGCGGCCTCTCCGCGTTCAACAATATTCGTACCGCTTCCAGCATGCCAGTGAAGTCCTCCATCGGGCTGGGCACGGGATACTCTTCGTTCATCAATTTCTCTGGCACGTCGGCCAGCATCACGTCCGAAGGGAGGTCGATGTGCACCGGGCCCATTCTGCCGGTGCGGGCGATGTTCATGCCCCGCTTGACCGCTTCTGGCACCTGGATCGGGTCCAGCACCCGGAAATTATGCTTGGTAATGGGCATCATCAGGCTGAACGTGTCCGCTTCCTGGAAGGCTGCGTTCCCGATCATGGAGCTAGTCACCTGACCGGTGAGCACCAGCATAGGTGAGGAATCGGCGTAGGCTGTCGCCACCCCGGTGACCAGGTTGGTCGATCCCGGCCCCGATGTGGCCAGGCAAACGCCGGGTCTACCGGTGGCGCGCGCGAACCCGTCCGCCATGTGCGCGGCGCACTGCTCATGCCGCACCAGCACGTGGTGAATCTCTGAATCTATGAGATCGTCGTATATCTGGAGGGTCGAACCACCCGGATATCCGAATATGACCTCGACACCTTCCCTTTCCAGCAATGTGAGCAGAGCCTTAGAGCCTCGCAGAAGCATTCCTCCCTGAGATTTCACTTGTGCTCGAGGACATCCTAAACAGAAGGATGTCCTCTATTGAAGAACAACGATCACCGTGCTGGGCAACAAAACGGATGACCTTAGGTTGCACGTGATGTATGTTCGCACGGTCCATGGAAATGAAGAGCACCATATTTAACTTTTCGCAAGTATCGCATTGGGCCAGGACCTTTCTGCTGGCAACAATAAATCAGCAACTTTATGCCCTCCCTGAGCCTTCGAGTTCCGGTCCCGATGCCTTACAAGTTGACCAGTTCCGTCTGCCTGTTCGCGCCCGACCTGGAAAAGGCGGTCCGTCATTTCGAACGGGAAATGAGTCTTACGGTCGTCAATCGAACGGATGATGTGGCAGACCTATCGTGTGGAGAGATCCAGCTTCATATCGAGAGAGGACCGGAGCTTGGCCCGATATTGGAGGTACTGGTCCCGGACATCAAGGCGGCAAAGGCAGACCTGGTCTCTCAAGGATGGAGCGTCGTCGTCTGGGAGGGTAAGGAAGGCATATGCCGTCTGCGCAATCCCGCTGGAACATTGTTCCACGTCATTGAGGAGTCTTCCGTATTCGACAGCGAGGAATTCGAGCAAGATTCCGCGTGAATGCAGCGATCCTGGGGTTATGCTCGAGGCATTGCTGGAAGAGCCAGCTCAAAGACCTGGTTGCAATCTCAGCAGGGTTCTTTGATCTCGCAATACTTCACAAGGACGATCTGCTCGCTGGCGAACTCCCAATCGGTCAAGCTCTTCAATGCAAAATCCAGGGCCCAGACAACTTCCTGAACTTCATATGCGGTCTTGAGCTCGAGCTGTTGGTCCGCGATCGCCTGCTCAATCGACCTTGCTATCGCCTCCGCCTCGGGCGTTATCGTCACTTCGTCGAAGATGGCGTCGCCCATGATGATCACCGTTCCAGCGCTGTCCCGGTCCATCAACATCTTGCATGCTACGACTATATCCTCGAAATCGGAGTCGCAGTGTTTCTCGATGATCGACTCGGAGATGCGCTTGAACAGGGAACCGACCCGTTCGACCTCGCGCTTCACGAACTCCTGCTTCGCCGAATGATCTGGCAGAGAATTGATCTCATCCGCGAAGTCCTCGCTGACATCCTCGTAGCCCATCCGCCGATAGCAGTTCAATGCGTTGATGGTGTCGGAGTTCACGCCACAAAAATGATGAACCTGGTCTTATTCCTTTCTGGCCTCTTCTCATCTGCCGAAATGACCGAGCAATGGGCATAAAGGTGCGCGAGTGCCTCAGGGTCTTGCGCTAGCATCGTCCTTTTGTTTCTGAAATGCAATCCGTTGCGCCATGACGGTCAACGACATCTTCGACCGCGCCTCCCAGAGCCCGCTCCTCAAGGACCCACACATCGCCAGCATCTGGGAGCTGGTGCAGGGGGACAGCCTGTTCAGGAAATCGCCCGATCAGTTGGCCCAGATACGCAAGCAGATGACCCGCGATTGCCTGTCGTTCTTTGCCCGTCACAATCCTTATTATGGCGATCTAGTCGACCGTCTCGACATCGATCCGAAGCATGCGGGTATCGAGGACCTGGCGAAGCTGGCCGTCCCATCGGATATGTTGCGCGGGGATGGTCAAAAGATGTTCTTGATCAACGACGTTCAGCAGAACGGGGAGAGCTTCCAATCCTCCGGGACGACCGGACGGTCTCCAGTAAAACTGTATCGCAGCCCCTTGGACCTGGCCATCATGGTCAAGGCGAACGCGGTGCTGTTCGAGTACGTTTACGGTGACACGCTGGACCAGAACCAAGGCATCGCCCTGTTCATGGCCGCTCCCGAGCTGCGCTATCGCCTTAGCTTCGTGGCGTTCGTCGAGTTGGCCTTGGAATCCAAGGGCATCGAGCTCATCTACGGCATGGACCTGCAGGAGGGGATGGAGGGCAACAAGCCCTGGCAGAAGCTGGAGCCCAACCGGAAGCGCATCATGAGGTTCCTCAAGGCCAAGCAGCAGCCCAAGCTCTTCTTTACCGCTCCGGCGGGAGTGTACCTCCTCGCCAAGAGGATGGAGGAGCTGACCTGGTCCAAGTACGTCGTGCAGAAGCTCGCCACTGGCTCCCCGCCGGTCCGCCTGGGCAAGGGCGGCGTGGTGGTGACTGGCGGTGGCAGCAAAGGCTTCGCCGACCTACCGCCCTATGACAATATCGTGGAGCTGTCGCGCAAGCAGTTCACCACCAGGACCAAGGAAGGAGAGTTGAGACCAGCACCATTCATGGACGTGCTGGGCATGACCGAGACGCTGACCGCGCTCATCGACCACCATGGCGTCATGGACAAGATGCCCTACCCGCTGTCGGAGGTCTTCCTGCTCGACCCCCGCACCTTCGAGCCGATCCAGGGGGACGGGGAAGGCATACTTTGCATCTTCAATCCCTTCACCACCTCCTGGCTGGAATGCTTCTATCCTGGGGATATAATGTCGTCGCATCCCTCTGATCGCTACTACGGCCGCGAGTTCCAATTCAAGCGCAGGCTGACGATTAAGGAGGGCTGGGAGCTGCAGCGCGCCTGCGGCGGAACGTTGGAAGAGATGATGGCGAGCAAGGAGGGAGCGCGTTGATCATCGAGCCGTTCTATCTGGGTGGGGACCCGGAGACGACCGAACGCAAGCTCGACGGAGACATCCTGGTGAAGGAGTTGAGCTCCACTTCCCTCCATGCCATGCTGAAAGAGGGCAGGCAATTGCAGGCCGAGCTCTGCGATCTCCCGTTGGACGAGAGGCTGCAGGTGATCTCGATGCTGGGAGAGATATGGCAGCAGAGGATGATCGACGGGGAGCTGGATTCGGCCAAGAGGGAGCTGGCCGCCGCCACTGGATATCCCGAGAAGCTCATCGACATGGAGTTCTCGTTCGTGAAGAAGGTGCTCGACGCCGAGGAGATCCGCGCGAACTTGGACGGATCGCTGGTCGGCGGGGCGGAGGCGTTGGAGAGCTACGTCGGCCTACGGGAGGGGGAGGGTATCAGGCATCTGCCCGCCGGTCCGACCTTCATCATATCGTCCGGCAACTCGGTCATTCCGACGCTCATCCCCACCATCGTCTCCTTGGTCTCTGGTAACTTCACGCTGCTCAAGCCGTCCATCTCGAACTATCGCGCGGTGGTGGAGGTATTCTCCGGCCTAGAAGGGCTGATGAGCAAGTCTCCGGCCGCCCACCTGATGGCGCGCTCCCTCGCGATTAGCTATCTGGGGCATGACAGCCCAACGTTGGAGGAGGCCTTGGGCCAAGGCGATCTCGGGGTGGTGAACTTCTGGGGCGGGGAGCCGGCCCGCAGTGAGATCGGCCAGAAGCTTTCGAAGAACCCGCACCACCCCCGGCTATTCGTGAACGGCCCTCTCACTGGCATCGCGGTGATTGGCGGCTCAAGGGCGGACGATTCAGCCGCCAGGGGGTTAGCGCTGAACATGATTCTCTACGAGCAGCAGCTCTGCTCCTCGCCTACCCTGGCATTCTACATCGGACCGTACGAGGAATCGCTGCGCTTCGCCGCCAAGGTGCGCGATCATCTGGACGCGATCGGCTCGCAGTACCCGGTCGAACCGTCGAACGATGCGCTCTTCGTGCGCAATAGTGCACAGAAGGTGCTGATGTTCCACGGCTCGAAGGTCATGAGCTCGTCGTCGCCGCGGAACCCATGGACCCTGGTGGTGAGCAAGGGAGCGTCCAACCTGGAGGCGGCGGTGGAATCCTTCCCATCCTTCAACGTGCACGGCCGGCGTCGATTCCTGGAGATGGTGGTGCTTGATTCGACCGACCGATTGGCGTCGTTCGTGGCGCAGCTGCCCCATATGAATGCCTTCAGAGGCGTGGACAAGGTTCAGACCGTGGGGACGGCTTTGCCGGAGGACCTAAGGAACGAGGTGCTCTGGTCCCTCGCGCCATCTGGAATCTATCGTTTCGTTCCGGTCGAGGACATGTTCTTGCGCTCCGCCACCGAGCCTTACGACGGAATGCCCATGGCCGCCCTCTTCACCTACGCCGTGTACCAGCGCCAGACGCCGTCTAAGGAGGAACCAGGTTGAGGGTCCTGGTTACCGGTGCCTCAGGTTTCCTCGGCGGCTACATGGCAGAGGAACTGGTCAGAAGGGGGCATCTCGTGGTGGGCATGGTGAGAAAGGGAAGCGACACCGATCTCCTCAGGAAGCTCGGGATCGAGCTGCGGATCGGCGATCTGGAAGACCAAGCGAGCCTTGAGACCGTCACCAAGGGAGTGGACGCGGTCATCCATCTGGCTGCCTATTACACGCTGAAAGGGAGCAAGGAGCGGTACGAGCGCATCAACGTCCGAGGTACCCAGTCATTGATGGAGGCGATGCTTAAGAACGGCGTCCATAGGCTCGTCTATTGCTCCAGCACCGAGGCCATGGGGCCGACCCCGCACCCACCGGCGGATGAGGACTCGCCCTGCGAGCCCAATTATGAATATGGCAGGTCGAAGCTGCGCAGTGAGAACCTGATACGGGAGTATCAGAAGAAAGGCATCGAGTTCACCATCATCAGGCCATCGGGCATCTACGGGCCGAGGAACCTGGATGACGTCTCATACTGGTTCATCACCTCCTATGCGAACACCGGAGCCTCCAAGATCATGGTCGGGAGCGGAAAAAGAGTATTGCAGTTCGCTCACGCGGAGGACGTGGTACAGGGGTTTGTCCTCGCGCTGGAAAGGCCCGAGGTCTCGACCGGGAGAGCCTACTTCATCACCGACTCATGGGCCTATAGCTACGAGGAGATCTACGGCATCATGGCAAATATTTTCGGCAAACCCCTGCCCAAGTGGCATGTCAACGTCCTCATTGCCAAGGTTATCGCCGCACCAGTCCAGGCGTTCAATTGGCTGAGAAGGAAGAAGGATTTCGTTTGGCGAATCGACTCGATGAACACGTTCAAGGTCGACAGATATTACAGCATCGAGCGTGCTAAGAAGGAATTGGGATACCAGCCGAAGCATAGTCTTCCAGAGGGGCTCAAAGAGACAGCGGATTGGTACAGGGCGAACGGTTACGTGAAATGAGCGCCCGATACCCACCTTTCCTTGGCATCGACCAGGGCTCGGAGGCTCTCGCATCGCATGTCCGAAGCGATCAGAGAAATCGTTTAATCCCATTGCCACTTTTGGGAACGAGGTGAGAGCATGGAAGGACAACAATACTCCCTGGGCTACAAGGTCAAGAACGTGCTCAGGATCGCCTGGACATTGCCATTCGTGCTATCATCCATCACTGGTGTCGCTTACGCACTCACAATAAAACAAGAATGGCTCATAGCCATAATGATCCCGCTGGACGTGCTTCTTCTCGCCATGTTCGTCAATCTGTCCAACGATTACTTCGACCACAAGAGCGGGGCGGACAAGCTGCGCTTCACAATGCTGAACCAGGCGTTCGAGGAGATCGTGGTAAAGGAGAAGGGCGGGAAATCCATCTACTGGCAGGGCAACTCGTTCGATCGCGGCCTGATCTCTGACAAGACCGGGAAGGTGCTCATGGTCTCCCTGGCCATCGGGGCCGTGGTACTGTCGATCCCGATTTTATTGTATGGCGGCTGGATAGTTCTGCTGTTGGGTGCCATCGCGTTCTTCTTGAGCTACTTCTACACCGCGCCTCCGCTCAACCTGGGAGCTCGAGGGCTCGGCGAGGTGGACGTGCTCATGAGCTTTGCCATGATATCGTTCTTCAGCTTCTACGTCATCGCTCAGCAGCTTTCCTGGCCCGCATTGGTCATCGGCATCATCATCGGAATCGGTGCGATGATAATGCGTATCGTTGACGAGATGTCCGGGAGAGAGGCGCACATCGCAGCAGGCGAAAAGGACCTGGTGGTCCGTTTCGGAGTGGATAAGGTCACGAACATATTGATCGGAATCCTAGCGGTCATGTATGGATTGGCGTTCATGCTTACATATCACAATTTGACCTTTGCTTTGCTATTCCTTACCCTACCTTTCAGCGCGATCATGATAAGGCATCTCAAGAACAAGCAGGACAAGTTCCGGGAGATGCGCCCGGTGCTCGATGCCTTGCGATTGTCCCTCTTCCAAGCGCTATTGGTGGTCATTTCTTTGAGTATGCAAACCGTCTGGACATCTGTGTGATGGCGCTCGGGCTACCTTTCACAATCAGACGGTATTCTCGGACAGCGTCGAAGCCGCATTTCTTGCACGATTCCGTTCCCTTCATCGGGCAGCCACCGTAATGTGAGCGATCTGGAAGGACGAAAGCTGAGACCCAGTCTTGACAAAGCCCTCCAAAATCCTCAATGAGCATGTCCTTCAACGCCTTGGTGGTGTTGAGGATGGGGTAACCTTCTTTCTTCAGCTGGAGAGCGAGCGCGATTACCTGCTTCTTCTCATCCAGAGTGAGCGCAATATCGTAGGGGGGCGGAGTGATGAAATTGAGCATTATGCCACGGATGCGATCGTTCTTTGCCGCGAGCTCCACCGTTTCCCTCAACTTGCCTAAATTCGGCTTCATAATGGTCAGATTGGCAAAGATGTTGGGGTGGGTGGTCTTGGCCAGATTGGCCATCAGCTTATCATAGGTGCCTTCCCCGCGGATCAGATCGTGCGTCTCCTTCGGGCCATCCAATGATACCGAGATGACATCGCTGTCCTCGATAATGGGGTTCGTACCGTTGGTCGTGTAGCCGATGACGAAATAGCCGGTTTCTTTTCCCGCTTGGATGAGATTTCGGAGGTTCTTGTCGCCATCTTTCCAGAGGGTCGGTTCCCCACCTTCGAAGAAAAGGATCCTGGCGCCCTTATTGTAATACTCCTTCATTTCTCTAATGGCGTTCTCGAAATCGATCTGGAAAGGATTGGGCAATTTGTCTGCATTGCCAGAGATGCTGCAATGCTTGCAACGGAGATTGCAGTTGAAGTTGATGATCATGGTGTTGACGAGGGGGCGCTTCATTCCGACCTTTGATTTGAAGAACCACCTTGCATAGTATCCCAACTGGCCAACACTGATGAGATCGCTCATTGTGGTTAATGCAACTCCGCCAGGCTATTTCAAGATTACCGGATGCTCCAAGATGGCACGACTTTGAGAGGTCACACTGTGGCATCCCCATAGAAGTTAGGAGCACACATAGGCCTGAATCACGGGAGATTCAGGAAACCATGTTTTAGGAATGGGATAGCAATAATCGGCCACACGCTTCGAAGCTGGCATTCGAATAAGGGAATTCAATCAAATATTTATACAGTTAATCGCTATTCAAATATCATCCCATTAGGGATAAATCAAGGAGGAAAGATATGGCTGATAAAGCATTCAGGATACAGGTCGTTGAAACGGTAGCTGCTCTGATGACTGCGGCCTTCGGTTTGGTTGCAGCTCTGGCATGGAATCAGGCAATATTCTGGTCAGTCCAGCAAATATTTAGCAACCCCAAGGATCAAGGAACAGGATTCTTCGTGTATGCCATCATCGTTACTATCATTGCGGTGATTGCGACGATCGTAATAGGGCGAAGCCTTGCCAAAATGAAGTCGAAGATGGAACCTGCGAAGTAATCTAAGGACAAACTCTTCTTCCTTTGTCCCTTTAATCCTTTTTCATATTTCTTGATAGATTCTCTGACGTATCTATTTGACAATTGTGCAAGTTCCACCGTAAGGGAGATATTCCCTCATCAGTATGTCCTGAAACGTAGGGAGTTGACGGCATGAAAGTCAAGGTGGGAATCAACGGATATGGCACCATCGGCAAGCGCGCCGCTTCGGCCATCCAGCGAATGGATGACATGGAGGTCGTCGGAGTAACCAAGACCAAGCCCAGCTATGAAGCCAGGTTAGCGATCAAGGAGGGCTTCCCCCTGTATGCGGCTGCTCAGGAGAATGTGGCTGAGTTCGATGAGGAAGAAGTGAAACTGGCTGGTACTCTTAATGACATGATCCCCAAGTGCGACGTCATCGTGGATGCCACACCTGCTGGAATCGGAGCGGTGTATAAACCTGCATATGAAAAGGCCGGTGTCAAGGCCATCTTCATGGGTGGGGAAGAGCACGGAATCTCTGGAATATCCTTCAATGCTTTCGCCAACTACCAGGAGGCGTGGGGAGCCCAATTCGTTCGCGTCGTTTCATGCAATACGACTGGCTTGGTCAGGACTCTCTTCCCGATTGATCGGGTCTTCGGGATCGAGAAGGCATTCGCAGCCCTGGTCCGCCGCGGCGCTGACCCCGGGGACAAAAAAGGATCGGCTCTGAACGCCATTGAGCCCAGCCTGAAATTGCCTACACATCATGGGATCGACGTCCAGACCATCATGCCCTGGCTGCCCATCCGCACCATGGCCGTCGTCACTCCCACCACGATGATGCATGTCCATTGCGTCACGGTGGAGCTCAGGAAGAAGGCGACGGAGGACGACATACTCAGTGTCTGGGACAACGTCCCACGCATCCGTTTCGTGAGCGGCAAGCATGGCATCAAGTCCTCGGCGCAGATCATGGAGCTGGCGCGCGACCTCGGCCGTCCTCGCGGAGATTTCATGGAGATCATCGTCTGGCAGGACGGGATCAAGGTGGAAGACAACACCCTCTATTACTATCAGGCCATCCACCAGGAGAGCGATATAGTGCCAGAGATAGTGGACTGCGTCCGGTCGATGATGAAGATCGAGACGGACCCGATGCGCTCCATCCGCAAGACCGATAAGGCCATGGGCATCGGCAAATAGATGCGGAGTGGCTAAAGGTTGCTTTCAATAGCAGTGGAAAAAAATAATCTACCAGATGGGAGTTCATTTAGTTGGGAAAGGGGAGAAAATGTCCGACTTCAATACCCTCGACGACTTCGATTTCAAGAATAAGTCCGTGCTCTTTCGAGCGGATATTAATTGTCCTTTGAATAAGGATACGTTAGAGATTGAAGATGCAAATCGAGTCCACCAGGTCATGCCGACCTTGAAGGAGCTTCTCTCCAAGGGGGCGAAGGTGGCGATCCTGTCGCACCAAGGTCGCCCGGGAGACTGGGACTTTGCGTCATTGAATTGTCACACAAAGATGATCGAACGGATCCTGGGTCAGAAGGTGAGGTACATCGATGACATCTGCGGCCCGGTGGCCATCGAGGCCATCCGTTCCCTCTCCCCTGGTGAGGTAATCGTGCTGAAGAACGTTCGCGAGTTGCCATATGAGATTGAGAACAAGACCGCGGAAGAGCACGCCCATACCGAGCTCGTGACCAAACTGGCACCCTTGTTCGATATCTATGTAAACGACGCGTTCGGAGCCTCGCACCGATCGCAGGCGTCTTTGATCGGATTCACGGCGGTGCTCCCCTCGGCCGCGGGAAGGCTGATGGAGAGGGAGCTAAGGGCTTTGAAGACCGTCTTCGAGAACCCGGCTAGACCGACGGTGTTCGTGCTCGGAGGATCGAAGTTCGGTGAATCGGTGAAGACGGTAGAGCGCATCCTGTCCAAGAGGATCGCCGACTGGGTGATACTGGTCGGGGTAGCGGGCAACGCGTTCCTGATGGCCCGGGGCGTGAAGCTGGGAAGCCCGACCGAGAAGCTGATCGAAAAGGAGATCACCCCGGAGGCTTTGGCGGCGGCCAAGAAGCTTCTTAAAGAGAAAGGCGAGCGCATACTCCTCCCGTTCGATGTGGCCCTCGAAGTTGATGGCTATAGAAGGGACATCATGGTGGGGGACCTGCCACAGGAATACCCGATAATGGACATCGGGCGGGGCAGCATGGAGAAGTTCGCCCGGGTCATCAGTCATGCCGGGACGATCTTCATAACGGGACCGGCGGGCGTGACCGAAAAGGACGTGTTCTCGCAAGGCACCAGGGAGATCATGCAGGCCACCACCTACTCCAAGGCGTTCAGCGTCATCGGTGGTGGGCACACCGTCGCAGCGGCCGAGCATTTCGGGTTCTTCAACAAGTTCTCCTATGTCAGCACCGGAGGCGGCGCATTGGAGACCTTCCTATTAGGGAAGCCGTTGCCGGTGGTCGAAGCCCTGAAGGCGGCGAAGTTCAGGAAGATTCCTTCCCAGTAGCGATCGGATGAGCTCTAGAGCGCTTTCCTCATGCGCTCCAATGCTTCCTCGATCCGCTTCAATGATTGGGTCATGGCCATGCGGATGTAGCCCTCACCGGCCGGTCCGAAACCGACGCCAGGGGTGACGACGACGCCTCGCTCCAGCATCCTATCGGCGAATTTAATGCTGCTCCCCTCGATAGGGAACCAGAGGTAGAATGTGCCCTTGGGCATTGCCACCTTGAAGCCCATTTCGCGCAGTCCTTTTACGAGCGCGTTCCTCCTCTGTTCGTAGATGGCGATGCTCTCCTGTACTATGGCAGGCTTCTCCTTACCAGTGTACTGCTCCAATGCCATTACGGCGGCCTTCTGGATGAACTTGGGCGCTCCGGAGTCTATCTGGGCCTTGATCTTCTTCAGTCCGGAGATGAGGACCGCATCGCCCACCGCATAGCCGAGGCGATAGCCGGTCATGTTGAACGTCTTGGACAGGGAGCCGAACTCGATAATCCCTTCCTTCCCGACCTCCAGCATCGAAGGCGCGACATAGTTATCGAAGGTGAGCTCGGAATAAGCGTTATCGTAAGCCATTATGGTGTGGGTCTCCACGCACCAACGGTACAGCCCCAGCAGATATTCCTTGGTGGCCACGGCACCAGTCGGATTGTTGGGGTAGTTGACGTAGAGCATCTTGGCCTCGGGGTCAAGCTCTCGCGGGGAGTCCTCGAACCAGAAGTTGCGCTTGGGCTGCAACGGCACCCGGACCGGGACGGCATCGCAGAGCATCGCCGCGCCTTGGGCGTAGACCGGGTAGGCAGGGTCGGGGACGAGCACCTTATCGCCAGGGTTTACGAACGCCCTAGCAAGGTTCGCCAAGCCTTCCTTGCTGCCCAGCAGGATGCAGACCTCGCCTTGAGGTTCGACATCGACCCCGAAGCGCCTCTTGTACCAATCGGCCACGGCCTTGCGGGTCTCAGGCTCGCCGGCAGATGTGGGATAGTTATGATTCTGCGGGTCCTGTAATTGTCTAGCTATCTCTTCAACGATCAACTTCGGTGTCGGAATGTCCGGGTCGCCGATGCCGAAATCGATGATATCCACGCCATGGGACAGCTTGATCCGGACCTTCTCCTCGATCTCCGCGAAAAGATATGGCGGTATCTTCTTGACTCGATTGGCATAGTCGAACGTCATTGCCATCACTCCTGCAATTCGCCGCGATATACCCTCACCGCAGGGCCGCGCATCGTTACCGAGGATAACCCTACTCCTACATTAATCCAAAGGCTGCCACCTGGCAATCGTACCTCGATCTCCTTCCCCTCTGGGGCGAGGCGGTTAACTACCGCCGCCACCACGGTGGCGCAGGCACCGGTCCCGCAGGCTAGGGTCCACTCCGCTCCGCGCTCGTAAACTCGGAGATCGATGTGGTCCGCAAGCACATCGGCGAACTCGACGTTGGTCTTCCTGGGGAACATAGGATGTCTCTCGATCCTCGGGCCGAGCTCCCTCCGGGCGTTTTCGCTCAATCGCTCGAATATGACGAAATGGGGGTTGCCTATCGAGACCGCCGTTCCTATCAGATTTCTGCCATCGACCTCCAGTGTCTTGGAGACGAACCTACCGTGACAGGCCATGGGTATATTCTCGCATTCCAGATCGGGAGCGCCCATGCCGACGGTCACGCTCGTCACCTGCCCCTCCTCGACCTGGCAATCGACCTCCTTGATGCCAGCCAGGGAATCTATCCTCATCTTTCGCTTCTTGACGATGCCCATGTCATAGAGGTGCTTCGCCACGCATCTTATGCCGTTCCCGCACATCTCCGCCTCCGAGCCATCGGAGTTCAGGACCTTCATGCGGGCATCCGTATCCTTCGATTCGGAGATGTAGAGGATGCCGTCGGCCCCGATGCCGAAGCGGCGGTGGCACTGCTTCACCGCGAAATCGGAGGTCTTCGGTGCCTTTTCGTCGAAGTCCTCCAGGAGGATGAAATCGTTGCCCAATCCGTGATATTTGTAGAAGATCAAATCATCAGCCTCGTCGGGATCCTTTCCAACCTCAGCATGTCATCGATGCTCTCCGCCTCGCGGATCACCGATGCCATGCTATCCTTCACCAATATCTCGCATGGTCGGCCGCGCAGGTTGTAGTTGGAGGACATGGTGAACCCGTATGCTCCAGTGTCGTACACCGCTATCAGATCGCCTTCGTCCACCTTCGGTAGCAACCGGTCCTTGGCTAGGAAATCCCCGGTCTCGCAGATCGGTCCGACGACATCGTACAGGACGTCGGCGGTCTTGTCGAGCTTGTTCGCCACCGCAACGTGGTGGAACGAACCGTAGAACGCCGGCCGGATGAGGGTGTTGAAACCGGCATCGACCCCGCAGAACCTTTTATCGGGGGTCTCCTTCACATCCACCACGCTGGTCAATAGGACGGTAGTATCGGCGATGATGTAGCGGCCCGGCTCGATCGCGATCGTGCTGGCGGTGCACTTCCCCTTGATGCGCGAGGTCACCTCGCTGGCGAACGCATCCAGGTCCACCGGCTTGTCGTCCAATCGATACGGGATGCCGATCCCACCACCGATGTCCAGCACGTCGAGCTTCAGGCCCAGCCGGTCCTCCAGCTGGTTCATGATGCTGACCAGGACATCAGTCACCTCGACAAATGGGGCGGCGTCCTGCACCCCCGCCCCGATATGGGCGTGCAGGCCGAATGGCATGAACCCATGCTCCAGTGCCTCGTCGTACGCTCGGATGATATCATCCTTCGGTATGCCGAACTTGGTGCTCTTCGCGCCCGTCACCACGTGGGCGTGATGTCCCGCACCGACTCCTGGATTGACGCGGAACGAGATCTTGACCCGGTCGGAGATCTCCGCTAGGCGCCTGAGCTCGGAGAAGCTGTCGATATTGATCATCACTCTGCGATTGACAAGCGCCTCCAATTCCCGAGTGGAGACGTTGACCCCGGTATACAATATTCGCTCGGGTGGGAAGCCAGCACGCAGGCAGGCGTCCACCTCGCCGATGGAGACGGCGTCGATGTAGCTGCCCTCCTGCTGCAGCACCCGCAGGATCGCCAAGGCCGCGTTGGCTTTGCAGGCATAGTGCACCCGGACCGGCATGTACGGTTTGAATGCACCTTTGATGCGGCGATAGTTCTCCCTGATCGCATTCTCGTCGGTCACGTAGAGCGGCGTTCCGAATCGTCGCGCAAGCTCGGTCGCCTTCAACTCGCCTATCATCATCTGTCCTTCGGAATTCTTGAATTGACGCATGTCAGCCACCTTTCTCACTTCGCAATGAACCTCTCATGGATACGCATCACCACGGCGTTCGCCTGCTCGCTCGGAACGACGAAATTAAGCGCCACGTCCGAGGCGCCCTCCGAAATCATCTCTATGTTCGCATTCACTTCCATGGTGGCATTGAATATCATCGCGGCCGCGCCTGTGCGATTGATGAGGTCGTCCCCCACGGTGCAGATCAGCGAGACCTTGTCCTTCACCCTCACCTTCTCGATCTGACCCATCTCCAGCTTGCGGATCTTATCGCAGACGCTCTTCGTCGCTCCGGACGGGAGCGCGATCGCCAAAGTGGAGAGCGAGGTCGATATGGCGTAGGTGGTGACGCCATCCTCCGAAACTGACTCTAAGAGCTTCGTCACCAGGCTCGGGTTGTAGACGATCTCGGAGGAGTACACCTTGAGAATGCTGAGGTCCGATTTCACAGCCACCGAACGCAGCAATTCGTTCCCCGATGTACGCAGGTCATGGATCTTGGTGCCCTCGCCGCTCGGATGGAAAGTGTTCTTGACCATGACCACGATCTTCTTCTTCCTCGCTGGCTCGATGGTCCGGGGATGCAATACCTTGGCACCGAAGTAGGCCAGCTCCGCCGCCTCCCCATAGTCCATCTCGCGGATCGTCCTGGCGGAGGGAACGATGCGTGGGTCGGCGGTCATGAAGCCGTCCACGTCCGTCCAGATCTCCAACACCTTGGCGCCCAGGGCATTGGCGACCACCGAACCGGAGTAATCGGAGCCCCCCCGACCGAACGTCAACGGTCTTCCAGAGGCATCCGTCCCGTAGTAACCGGTCAGGACCGGGATCCTTCCGGCCATGACCAAAGGCAGCACGTTCCCGTGGAAGTTCCTCTCGCTGAGTTCCAGATTCGCCGCTCCGTTGCCGGGCGACCCCACGGCCGCGATCCCCGCCTCCTCGGAGGTCATGGCCACGGCATCCATCCCCTGCGCCTTCAGGATCGAGGCGACCATCAAAGAGGACAGCCTTTCGCCCCATGAGGATATGGTATCCTGCAGCGTTTCCCGGTTAACGCCATCGGTCAGATAGCGGTCGACCGCCTGCCGCAGGCCGAAGATGCGGAGCTTGAGCTTCATCTCGAGATCGTTGAGCTCGCTCGAGCTCATCATCGGTTTGGACGCGAGGATGTGTCTCTGCAACAGCTCTTCGTAGAACGCGTCGTTCGAGGCCTTGGGGTCCCGCATCAGCGCGATCAGGGTATTGGTGACTCCGGACATGGCCGAGACCACCAGCGCCTTCTGGCACGTTTCGTCCTTCACGATCGAGACCAGATTGCCGAGGGCCTTCTCGCTGCTGACGCTGGTCCCGCCGAACTTCATCACTTTGATCAAAGTCCCAACACCTCGGCCATCGAGTGGACCTTGCTGTCCCTCCTCGCCGAGACCCAGCGGATGGCCGTGACCGCGCCTTCCGCGAAAGCCTCCCTGGAATGGGCCCGATGGGTGAGCTCGATGCGCTCCTTGTTGCCGGCGAAGATTATGGTGTGCTCGCCGACCACGTCCCCAGCCCTGATCGAATGGACCCCGATCTCCCTTCCTCTCCCCCCGGTCACGCCTGACCTCCCGTAGACCATCTTCTCGATCCCCGTGACCTCGGATACTATCTGGGCTGCCTTCAAGGCCGTTCCCGAGGGCGCATCCTTCTTCTTGTCATGGTGCGTCTCGATTATCTCCACGTCATAGTCCTCGAGCACGGCGGCCAGCACCCCGCAGATCTTCCAGAAGACGTTCACCCCGACCGAGAAGTTGGGCGTGACGATGGCCGAGACTTCATTCTCTGCCACCTGTGCCTCGAAGCGCCTTAGGAAGTCGTCCGAGAGCCCGGTCGTGCCGATGACGCAATTGACCCCGAGGCTGGGGACTTGAAAAATGTTCTTCTCGACCGCGGAGGCGCTGGTCGCGTCCAGATAGACATCGGCATCCTTCAGCGCCTTCGCCATGTCATCTGCTCCGAACGCAAGTATGCCCGGCGCTATCTCCCTGCCAACGTGTCCTCCTGCCTCGGAAACGATACCGCCCACCAGCTGCATGTCCTTCTGAAGCCTGACGCTGTTGCATATCAAAGAACCCAGGCGGCCAGTGGCTCCTCCTATTACTACACGGATCAACTTATCACCTTCATTGGATTTGGTCGTTTCCTCACTTGGGGACGAGGCCGATCTGGGCCAAGGTCTTCCTCAGGACCTCAAGGTTCGCTGGCTCCATCTCGCATAATGGGAGCCGGAACGCACCCGCTGGCCTGCCCATCAGTCTTAGGGCGGTCTTAACCGGGATCGGGTTGGTCTCGATGAACAGGTTGTTGAACAGGTCGAGCAACCGGAAATGCTGCTTCCTCGCCTCGCTCCAATTCCCGTCCAAAGCATTGTGGACCATGGCGCAGACCTCCTTAGGCGCGACGTTCGATGCCACCGAGATGACGCCATTCCCTCCGAGGGACATCACCGGGAAGGTCATGGAATCGTCCCCGGACATGACGCTGAACCCCTTGGGCGCGCCTGCCAGGATGGCCATTATCTGCCCGATGTTCCCGCTGGCCTCCTTCACCGCCACGACGTTTGGGGTCGCTGCCAACTTTAGCACGGTGCTGGGAAGGATGTTCGAGCCGGTCCGGCCAGGAACGTTATAGATGATTATGGGGATGTCCGCCGCGTTCGCTATCGCTTCATAGTGTTTCATTATTCCCTTCTGGGTCGGCTTGTTGTAATAGGGCGAGATCGAGAGTATGGTCTTCGCGCCCATGTCCTTGGCGCCCTTGGTCAACAGGATGGCCTCCTGGGTCGAATTGCTGCCCGCGCCAGCGATCACCTGGGCCCGTTTCGTCTGGTCAAGGACGATCTCGATGACCTTTAGATGCTCCTTGTGCGACATCGTGGCAGATTCGCCAGTGGTGCCGCATGGCACGATATAGTCGATGCCGGCCTTCTCCTGCAATGAGACCAGATCCCGAAGGCCTTCCTCGTCGAGCTCTCCCTTCGCGGTGAAGGGAGTTACAAGCGCTGTTGCGCATCCCTGGATCATTCACTCACCCCCGAAGTGCTCTTTGAGGATCAAGCGCGTGCGAGTCGACTGCACGTTGTCGAAACGACGGATCCTTTCGATTATCTCGTTCAACTGGGGCGAGGAGGTTACATCTATTATTGCCACGATATCCTCTTCCCCCGTTACTTCGAAAACCTCAGAAACGCCATCGAATTTCGCAATGGAGCTCGCTATCTCGGAGGTATTGACGTTGATGTCTATCTTCACCTCGATTATCGCTTTCACGTTCTTGCTGCTGGTCTTTATGGTGAAGCTTTGAATTACCCCTTCTTCGAAGAGTTTCCGAACCCTGCTGCGAATAGTGCCCTCCGAGACCTTTAACTCATCAGCGATCTCTACAAACGGGCGTCTGGAATCCTTTTTCATTATCTCTATGATGCGTTCGTCAAGATGGTCAATCATGTTATCCCGGCCTTGTGGAATATTTCCTCACTTTTCGTATAGTTTCTATGGATAAACGAAATATTATATAACATTTCCGAGAAGCGAGATCCGATGCTTAGTAGCAACGAGCCTGAAACAGTGAAAAATCAAGTGACATTCTTCACGAAGGACAACCAACGGCGCTCGTCCTGGACCCGGTTCATCATAGCTTTCGCCTTGATCGGTGCGTTCGCTCCCTTAGACTTTTGGATGTCGTCCACTGCGCGCAGCAGGCCGCAGATCTCATCGAGTATGACATGAGCCTCCCCTTTTGTGAGAATCCCCTCTTGCAACTGCTTCTCCAGCTGCCGGGCCTTCGCCTCCAACGAGTCAGCGAGGTCCAGCGCCCCTTGCACTTCCTCCGGGCTCGGGTTCTCTTTCATGATGTAACGAAAGATCACGTCCCGCAGAGGGACCTTCTCTCCTTCCAGCAGCTCCTCTTCAGGGATGAACTTGCCTAGCCAGAATAGTAGGGAATGGATCCTGCTCAGGATCTTCCGGCGGTCTTCCTCCGTTAGGGGACTGGGGTCCCGGTCCAAAGCGTCCGTCATGGTGGTCGGTCACTTGTACGGAAAGGATCTTAGCGGTCCACCACCCAGTATGGTCCCGCCCATGGAACGGGCTCGTATGATCCCGCGCAACGGGACCTGATCCACTTCGTTCTGGCTGCTCTTGTTGATGATCACCAGCATCAGCACTGGGTTCCCGCCGGCCGCGCGAACGTCCTTAATCGCCTCCTGCGCGGTGATTCCCGTGGAAAGCACGTCATCGATGATCACGACCTTCTTCCCGCTCACGCTGGCATAATTGCCGCTGATGGAACCTCCCATCTTACCTCGGTCTATCGAGGGCTTGTAGATCGCCAATTCTGCGTCCAGCATCTCCGATACGAAGGTGGCGAAACTGACCCCGTTGACGGCGATGCCCATGACGACATCCACATTCTCCTCTCGGGTAGTGATCTCCTCGACAATGATATCCGCAAGGATCTCGCTCATCATGGCGATGCGGCTGCCGAACACCCCGATGCTGCGCCATCCGATCTTGATGTCGCTTGGTGGCAGGGTGCTCTCCAGCCCCTCCTCCAGTAGATAACGGACGGTGTCGATGGAAAGGTGCAACTCATCCCCGATCTCCCTCTCGTTCAAGCCTCTCTCTTTGTATTCGAGGGCTCTTTTGGCAAGCTCCTTGACATTTACCATTTCATCACAAAATCAAAAACCGTACTTCAAGCCTTAATGATTTGCATGGCTGGGGCAGTTAGAAGGTCCGTCGCTCAAGGCCTCTCACCATCGTCCACAGGGCTCGATTCACCGGGACTGGAACCCCTATCGGTCCGGCTCTTTGCACGATCTCGCCGTTTATCTCGTCGATCTCGGTGCGTTTGCTGTGCTCCAGGTCCTGCAACATGGATGAGCGGTTCTGGGCCGTGGCCCGCATGACGTCCTTCACCTTCATGAACAGGTCCCCGGGAGGCAGTGGCACGCCGGTCCCCTTCGCGACCGCGACGGCCTCGCGGCAGGCCAGATGAGATATGTCCAGCACGCCTCCGTTCTTGAGGAGCTCGCCGTTCTGGCATCCTAGGATCGCTGTTAGAGGGTTGATGGAGGCGTTGATGATCCCCTTCATCCACAGCTCCGTTTCGATGTTGGCCTCGGTTCTGGCGTTGAGGCCGGCCTCGTTGAACAGCTCTGCCACCTCCGATGCCATCTCCATCTTTCCTGAGAGGTGCCCGAATGCCGTGCCCCCCCTTCCAGCATAGAGGACGTCGCCCGGTCCCATCAGAGTCGCGCCCATGGAGGTCACCCCCATTACCGCCTTGTCTGGCAAAGTGGATCGGAACAACCCGAGGTTGGTCAGGCCGTTCTGCAAAGAGACAACGGTTCGTGCATACCTGGTCATTTCCGTCAGGGCATCCAAGGCCGCTTTGGTATCGTAGGCCTTGACCGTGACGAATATCATCTCTGGCTTAGGGACATCATCGAGGTCGAGGTGCGTTTCCAGCGAAAAGACGTCGTTGACCACCCCTGCGATCCTCAACCCCCTTTCCTTGATGGCTTGAGCGTGCCCTGACCTCGCCACCAAGTGCACCTCATGGTGCTTTGACAGAAGGGCTCCGACCACGCTGCCGAGGGCTCCCGCCCCGAAGACCAAGATACGCATTGTCCGCCCTAGCCTTTCTTCGCTTTCCTGGCTATCTCGCCGCAGCGCAAGTGCGCCAGCCGGAGCGGCTCCGGCACACCCTTGATCATGAGCCTGGCGCAGATGTCGACCGCCGTCTCCAGCGATACCCGATTGCCGACCGATACGTACGTCTTCGTCCTTCCTTTCGGATGCAATCGGTAGCCGATGGATCGACCGTTCAAGCGGATCGGAACCCGCTGCCCCTCGCCCTCCACCTCTCCCTGGAGCAGGCTTTTTGCCGCCCCGATGGTGGGGACGTCCAAACAGACGCCTACCTGGCAGGCTATCCCGAAACCTCTGGGATGGAGCCGCCCCTGGCCGTCTATCAAATATATCGTCCTATCGTCGCTGTCGATGAGATGTCGCAGCAGCGGCAGCTCGCGGTAGCTCAGATACGAAGGGATGTAGGGAAACATAGCCTCGGCACTGAAATCCCGCTCCTCCACCACCTTGAGGTCCCTCAGCCTCATCTTGACCTTGCTCGCATGGCCGATGGTGCCTTCGTAGGCGACGTCCAATCCGACCACGTGGTCCGGACCGGAGAAATCGTCCTTCTCTATTATCTGGCCTTGCAGCCTCTCCTGCTCTTCGGCCAAATCCTTCAGTATCGCTGGGATCTTGAAATCCTTAAAGCGCACCCGCTCGAAGTCCTCGACTCGGCCGTCGACGATCGTGACGCCCTCGGAACGGAGCAGTTCCATCTTTCTGTTCGCACCCTTTCCATGGCCGTCGTACCAGCCGGTCCTGCCGTCACCGTAGACTACGCGATGGCACGGAACCACGATCGGCCTGGGGTTCTTGGCCAGGACCGTTCCCACCGCCCGCGACGCTCTGACGTCCCCCAACCCCTTGGCGATATCGCCATAGGTGGAGACCATCCCCTCCGGTATTTGCGACGTGGCCTCGAAAATCAATCGGTTCAGATCAACGTCATTGCAGGCAACGAATGCGCACACCGTCATCCCCTCCTTCTACCTCGAAGAACGTCGGCCCATGATTTGCAGGTATCGATACGTTGTAAACCGGCACATCGGCATCGATCGATTTGAAGTTCTCCAGGCTGCGCTGTTTCTTGGCCAGGAGAGCATGCCTCTTGCCGTTGTGAGCGTGGGCGTGGATTACCAGATCGGGGTGCTTCTCCAACACCACCTGTTCGAAGAGGTTCGATCCCATCTCCGCGAAAGCGTGCTCCTTCTCCCCTTCCAACGTGGCGTAGGTCGTCGCGTAGTGAGTGAGGAGGATCAGCACGTCCGCGTCTCCCCGCTCCAGGATGCTGCCCACCTTGTTGACCCTTTCCTTGTAGCGCCGCCAGATGTCAGGGACGTTGTTGCGCTGCCACCAGGTCGGACGGTCCAGGGAACCGGTGCTGCCGACGATGCGCAGCTTCACTCCCTCCACGATGAAGTCCTTTACCTCTTCCTCCAGAAAGGTGATGCGGAACCGACTTCGGTAATCGAGGTGCGAGGTGTCGTACTCCTCGTTCCCGAACACCGCCACTATGTCAGCATCGCTCATCTCCTTGATGGCGCCGATCACCTCGGCATAACCATCGAGGTTGTTGTTGTCGGTGATGTCTCCGGCCAGAAGAGCAAGGTCGGTTTGGCCGAGCCTCTCCCGGGCATCGCGCAAGCGGCCGATGCCATCCTTCCAATGGACGTCGCCGAAAGCGCTCAGTATCATCGGAGATACTAGTGCTGACTGCGCACAAAATGGCTTCGGTCCTTTGCAGGGACTCCCTGGGTGCGGACGAAGAGCACCATTATCGCGCTTGCGAGCAACAGCAAGCCGTCCAGAACGATGGCGACGGTCCAGTCGCCAGTCAGGTCCCGCAGCGCTCCGGAGAGGACCGGCGAGATGACCGCCCCGATCTCGGCCACCAAGTTCCACATGCCGAACGTTTGACCGGCCATGCCTGGAGGCGCCAGCTCGCTCGTGAAGGTCATGTGGGCGGTCTGAGCGGCCGCGAAAAGCACCCCGATGAGGAAGATGAGCAGGCCGAGCAGCAGCACATCCTCGGCAACGGTATTGACCAGAAGCGCGACCATGAAGACCAGCGCCGCCACTGCCAAGCAGAGCGCCGAATAAATCCATCTCGGTGCGATATGCTTTCGCTTCGCCGCATCGTAGATTTTCCCGCCGATGGGATAACCAAGGCCGCTGGCGACGCCGAACAGGGCGGCATAGGCCGCCGCCCCGGACAGGCCAAGCCTGGTCGCCTCCGATACGACCAGCAACGCCCAGAACCCGAAGAACCAAAGGGTGTAGAGTATCGGGATGGCCGAGACGTACATCAGGAGCAAGCGGCGATCCTGAAGCACCTTCCCGCTGACCATCCTCAGGCGCGAATAGATGACCACGAGCAATCCGACCGCCGCCAGAAGGACCGCGCAGGCCTGAAAGACCGAGCCCAGGCCAAGGCTGACGGTGAGGGCGTAGGTGGCCATGAGGACGATTAGGAACAATGCGGAAATGAGCAGGAGTCGGATGCCAGCCTTCGTGAGCATCCTCCGCTCCACCTTCGGACCAACGAAGCGCCAGACCGCCAGACAGATCAGGAGCGTCGGTAGGGAGAATATGAGGAAGGGGATCGACCAGGCCGACTCCTTTCCCATCGATAAGCTGGCGGAATCGAGCAGCCAGGGAGTGAACAAGGTCGCGATGGTCAGCCCGGCCGCTAATCCCACGAAAACGATCCCCATGCCCAGACCGCGCTTCTCCACTGGAGTGATGGCCTGGACCACCGCTCGATCGTTTGAGTAATATGCGCCCTCCCCCAGCCCGGTCAGGATGCGAAAGGCCACGAAGCTCTGCAGGTCCCTCGCCAGGCCGCTGGCGAATGTGGTGACGGCTGACCAGGCCAGGCTGATGACGATCAGAACCTTGTACCCATATTTATCCCCTAGATAGCCGGCCGGGAATTGGGTGAGCATGTACCCGGCAAAGAACATGGAACCGATGATGCCCCCGAGCGCATGGGGCAATGGAGCGGAAGCCAGGAAGGAGACATCATTTTCGATCATCCAAGCGACCACTGGACCGGTGACGCTACGGTCGATGTAGAGCATCATCCAGGCCATGAAGAGCCAGAGCCAGACGACGTGGTATGATTTCCACCGTCCCTTCCTCTCAAACTTCTTCTCAAACCGTCCAGCAGGCAAAGTTCCGTTCATCGACCGATCACCTGCCGTTTCCTGGTTTTCCGGGCTGGGAACGGAGAACAATGCCCTTCGCACGGATAATAATGTTAAAGGGTTTTAAGCCAGCGGTCAAGTCGGCTTGATCGTCAGCGATGTCTCAGGAGTAGCTCTCCCAGTGGACCAATTCGCTCATGACCTTGCGGGTGCGCGCCTCTGGCGCCTCGTCCGGATATCCCAGCGTCATTCCGACGGTCACGACCCGGCCTTTGGGAACTCCGAGCGCGGCCTGCAGCTTCTCTTGGTCGAAGGCTCCGATCCAGCAGGTGCCGAGCCCCTTGTCCGCCGCCGCCAAGGCGATATGCTCCATCGCGATGGCGACGTCGACCCTGGCCCATTTCTGCGTCGGGTCGTCGATGCCGGCGATGAAAGCCGAGCACTCGCCCACGAACTTCTGGTCCTTGCAGATCGGGACCAGCGCCTTCCTCTTCTCAGCGTCAGTGACGACCACCAGTTGCCAAGGCTGTCGGTTCGCCCCCGAAGGTGCCAAACGCGCAACCTCCAAGATCTCCATGAGCAATTCCTTCGGCAGCTCTGCGTTCTTGTACTTCCGAATGCTCCTTCTTCTCTGGATCGCCGTGACCACGTCCATTCTCAAAACTCTCCTTCTAATCGCTGAATTATCTATGTGACTCCATTGTTTAATTCCTTTCTCGTTGCTCTTTCCCTTAACTAAAAGATATAATCCGAGTAGTGTTACCACCCTCGATGAGCGACCCATTGAGCCGCTTCAATGCCATCGTGAAGGGGCGCGCGCTCCCTCATTATCTCCGGACGAAGGATGTTCCAGTAACCTTCACTTCGCGCACCTCGGAGGACGAGCTGTGGAAGTTGCACCGGGATGTCCGCGGCAGCTCTGCCTCGCCGAAGGACAAAGAAGAAATCACTCGGACCAAGGGCTCCAAGAACCTGCTCGATCTGAAACTGGAACTGTCGGAGAGAATGCTGAAGCGTTGCCGCTCCTGCGAAAAACGATGTGGCGCCGATCGCTCGAAGAAAGGCACCGGGAAATGCGGGGTCGGGCCGGAGCCACACATCGCCAGCCATTTCCTGCATCATGGCGAGGAGAAGCCCCTCAATCCGTCCTATACCGTCTTCTTCGCGGGATGCAATTTCGACTGTGCGTTCTGCCAGAACTACGATATCTCCACCGATGCGGAATGCGGGCGCTACATCCCGCCCGAGGTGCTCGCGAGGCGCATCGAAGTGCTGACGGAGATTGGCCAGGCTGGCTTCCACGTTTCCCTGGTGCACGATTGGCCGGTCATGGCGAAGAACGTGAACTGGGTGGGCGGGGAGCCGACGCCGGCTTTGCATTACGTCATCCAGGTGCTGAGGGAAACCAAGGCCAACATCCCTCAGATATGGAACTCCAACATGTACATGAGCGTTGAGACAATGGAACTGCTCGACGGCATCGTCGACCTCTATCTCGCTGACTTCAAGTACGGCAACGACCGATGCGCCGCGAGGCTGTCGAAGGTCGACCGCTATCTCGAGGTGGTATCGCGCAACCATCTCATCGCCTCGAAGCAGGCGGACCTGATCGTCCGCCATCTAATGCTGCCTGGCCACCTGGAATGCTGCACCTTGCCGGTATTGGATTGGCTGGCGAGGAATACCCCTGGGGCAGCCGTGAACCTCATGGACCAATATCACCCGGCGCACCATGCCTTGGAATATCCGGAGCTGCGGACCGGCGTGAGCGCGGAAAGCTTGTGCGCTGCCAAGAAGCACGCATTGGAACTAGGTCTCAGGCTAATCTGAGATATCCGCTCATTTCTTCCTGTTCTGCTCGGTCTCGTCGATGAAGTGCACCACTTGCTGCGGCAAGGGTATCTCAATGCCCTCGGCGCGGAACCGGCGCTCTATCTCGGTCCTGAAGTCCGAAGGTACCTTGTAGCGATTGTCCAGGTCATCGATCCAGATGAACGTCTTGAACGTCAGGGACGATTCGCCGAAGTCCGCGAACCGGACCACTGGTTCCAATCCCTTCTCCTTCAGGACGTTGGGGTGCGAGAGGGCGGTGTCCTTCAGAACGTCCATGACCTTTTCGACCGGCGAGCCGTAGGCGACGTCCACCTTGACCACGATCTTCAGCTTGCGGTCCGGCTCCATCATGTTGATGATCTTCTTGTTGGCGATCTCGTTGTTGGGGATGATCACCAGCTCGTTGGTATCTGGATTGTAGAGCTCGGTGGCGCGCATGCCGATGTGCTTGACCTCGCACATGTCACCATTGTCCAGCATCAGGAGGTCGCCGACCTTGAACGGCCTATCGGCCAGCAATTGGAGCCCGGCGAAGAAGTTGGCCAAGGTGGACTGGGCGGCGAAGCCGATCACGATGCCGAGGAATCCGACGCCGGCGAGGAGAGCGGTCACGTCGTAGCCGAACAGGTTGAATATCGCTATCAGTCCGAGCAGCGGGATCACCACGACGCCGATCTTCTCCATCAATGGCACGAGCACGTCGTCGATCTCGGTGTTGGTCTTCTTGGAATATTCCTTGGCATAGTAGATGACGATGTTGTGGTAGATGCGGTAGGTCACCCAAACGACCAGCAGGATCACGACCACCTTGTAGCCGAAATCAATCTGGGTGATCAGGTCCCGGTCCAACGCCAATATCTCCAATGAATTGACGATGCCGTAGGAGATGATGAAGGCGAAGATCGGCTTGCGGCTGAGCTTGAGCAGAATGTCATCCAGCTCCGTCTCCGTCTTCTTGGTGAATATATGGACGATCGGATCGACGACGTACGCGAAGAACAGACCAATTAGCAGCCAGCCGACCACGGAGGCCAGGAACGCGCCCTCGTTGCTGTTCAAAGGTGAGGGAAGGAAATTATCCCAGACCCCGAATATCTTGTTCTGGCCGATCCTATCGCTGATGCTGGATATCACCATCAAATTGGCTTCCTCGTGCACCGTTTCGCTCTTCTCGGGGTCGCTCATCTTGGTGATCAAGAACGAAATCGAGAAGGTGACATTGGCCGTCGCCATGGAGCGGTACGTTGAAACCCTGAGCACCACCTGAGAGGAAGCACCCGGTTCCAGAGTGATGTATTGGACATCGAACTGCCCGCTCACGTCTTCGCTAACCGAGTGCGTGACATCAAGCTGGATGATGTAGGGTGAGGTATCGTTGTTGAAGATGACCCATTCGAACTCCGAGCCTTCACCGGCCTGAATCTGCTTGTGGTATTGATCGATCGCAAAGACGTTGATAGCCTGAGAAGCGCCCGCGGTGGAAGATATCGAGGTGACAACAAGGAGCATCAGAGGCAGGGCTATGGCCAGCGCCCATCGTGCGAACTGTTTCTCGTTCTTCTTCAATTCGAGCCACCTTGTCATTTGATTTCGACTGGGGATGCCAAGTCCGTTTAAAAAGTTTACCCACGTTCCGGAAAGTTGGTCGCGGAAAAAATCGAATCGACAGCGAGGTTCGAATCGAATCGTTCATATCAGGATACCTCAATTGCGCCGTGTATGGAATGGTTGGACATCTCCCGGGTCGTCTTGGCTGTCGTCATCCTCATCTTCGCCTCCTATACGGATTGGCGGACGAGGATGGCGTCGGATCTCAACTGGATCATCCTGGGATGTTCTGGCATGGTCATGCTCGTGATCGAGATGTTCACGCTCGGCGTGCAATGGCAATACTACCTGTTCCTGCTCCCCATCGCGGTGCTATTCCTGGACCTGTTCTGGGAAAGATGTGGCGTGCTCGAGAATGGCCCGAACCTGCCGGTCCTGGTGCTCTACTCCCTCGTGGCCGTTTCGCTCGTTTACCTTTACATGACGTTGGGCAAGGATCGGCTGTTCTGGCAGTACATGACCGTCCCGATAATGTTCCTCCTGTTGATCCTGATGTATCAGTTCGACGTCATCAAGGGCGGGGCGGACGCCAAGGCGCTCATCGCCCTATCATTAGTATTCCCGAGCTATCCGATCTTCTGGCAATTCCCCGTTTTCGCCATCCCCGATCCCTTGGTCACCATTGCCTTTCCATTCTCGTTGGTGATCCTCTTCAATGCCGCGCTGCTCTCGCTCATCGTGCCGCTCGGCTTGATGTTCTTCAACCTGAGCAGAAGGGACCTGAAGCTCCCGGCCATGTTCTTCGGCTATAAGGTGGCGATCCAGGACGTCAAACGCAAGTTCGTTTGGCCGATGCAGCGGGTCGAGGAAGGCCTGGTGCGGTTCCGCTATTTTCCAAAGGAGGACGAGGACTACGACCAGGTGCTGGAGCAATTGGCCAATGCCGGTGAAAAGTCAATCTGGGTGACTCCAAAGATGCCATTCCTGCTGTTCATAACCGCCTCGGTCCTACTGTCGGCGGTCGTCGGGAATTTCGTATTGCTATTCCTGGGATGAAACGCCGAGGTCTAATGTTCGCGCTCATCACTGCACGATGTTCAAATCCTGGCCGCAATTGGCGCACTTGCCTTCCCGCAGCGCCAACACTTCCACCGCGAAGCCCAGGCGGCGGATGATCAGGGCCTTGCATTTGGGGCAATGGGTGTTCTCCCCCTCCTCGCCTCCGATATTCCCCAGATAGGGGAACATCAACCCCTCCTCCGTGGCGATGCGATGCGCCAATCGCATGGTCTTCAGCGGAGTGGCGGGAACGTCGTTCATCATATAATCAGGATGGAAACGGGTGAAATGCACCGGTACGTTTGGGCTAAGCTCGGAGGAGACCCATTTGCAGAACTCGCGCATCTCCTCCTCCGAATCGTTCTTCTTCGGGATAACGAGATAGGTCAGCTCGACGTGCACGCCCAGTTCGCGCGCCAGCTTCGATGTCCTCAATACCGGCTCCAACCTCGCCTTGCAGACCTCGTGATAGAAGCCTTCCTTGAACCCCTTCACGTCGATGTTCATGGCGTCCAAGAACGTGGCAAGCTCGCGGAGCGGTGCCTCTTCCATGAAACCGTTCGTGACATAGACCGTGGAGATGTCATGTTCCTTGGCCGCCTGGCAGGCATCGAACGCGAACTCGTGCCAGATCGTCGGCTCGTTGTAGGTGAAAGCGACAGCGTGGCACATATTCGCCAAGGCCATATGCGAGACCTCCTCGGGCGTCAACCTCGAAAGGTCGTGGTCCCTCACCTTTGCCTGAGAGATTCTATAATTCTGGCAATGCAGGCATCTCAGGTTGCATCCAACGCTTCCCAGTGAAAGGATGGGCTGGCCGGGCTTGAAATGGAACAATGGCTTCTTCTCCATGGGGTCCACATGGACGGATGACGCCTTTCCGTAAATCAGGCTGAAGAGCTTCCCATCGACGTTCTGCCGGACACCGCAGATGCCCACATTCCCTTCCGCGATCTTGCAATGATGGGGGCAGAGATAGCATGCTGCCCATTCCCCTTCGGTCCTCCAGAAACGAGCTTCATGCGGACTATCCATGGCGGAAATGTTCATAGCCCCTGTTCTCCAATTGGATTATATGGTCATCTTTTTTCAGCTCGTTCTTGCCGGCCGCTCTCGCTTTACCGATGACCGTGAAGGAGTCACCTAACAGAGAGCACAGCAAGCTCTGGCCTTCCGGCCTCAAGGTGAATAGGAGCTGGTAATCTCCCCCGTAATAGAGCACCAGTTCTTCTGGGCTCACTCCAGCTTTCTTTGCCACCTCGAAGACGTCCTTCTCGACCGGGATCGCTCCATAATCCACCTCGAAGGAGACCTTGCTCGCCTCCGCCAGAGTGTGGACCGATGAGGCTAGCCCATCTGAGATGTCCATGCAGCTGGTCACCACCCCGGATGCGGAGAGGGCCATCCCCTCTTTCACGCGAGGCTTCGGTTCCAGCAGCGTCTTCTCCGCCCTCTTGTTACCGAGCGATCCCTTGATGGAATAGTAGCCTGCCGCGGCCAACCCCAAACTTCCGGTTATGGCTAGTAGGTCGCCCTTCTTTGCGCCCCTGCGCAGCAGGATGCTCTTCTTCGTCACGGTTCCCAGCGCCGTGCCGGAAAGGGTCAGGTCCGGAGCCTCCTTGGTGTCCCCGCCGAGCATCTCTCCGCCCGCGCACTCGCAGCAATCCAGGATGCCACGGATGATCTCGTCCAATCTCTCCGAGGGCAGGTCCTTCGGCAGGCCCATCGAGACCAGCAGGCCAATCGGTTTTGCTCCCATCGCTGCGACGTCGCTGAAGTTGACCGCAGCCACCGTCCAACCGATCTGCCAATCGGTCATCCCCGGAAGCACGTGGGTGCTCTGGGCGATCATGTCGGTGGTGGCGACCAGATAGACGAACCCCATGTCCACTGCCGCGGCGTCATCTCCCGGGCCGATGGCGTTGGAGCTCTCCTTCTCCGCTATCTCTGCCAGGATGCGACGCACCGCCTCCTTCTCGCCCATCTCGCTTAATTTGCTCATCCGTATCCTATCTAATCGCTCCAGGTTATATTCCTTGCTCTTCCGGTGCGCGGCCTTTCATGCTCGATCAACGAGGCATTTTGGCAAATCCTTAATATCAGCATGGGCGTTCAATTGAATCCGTCCATGAAGCTGGAAATACCCTATGGGAAGGATGGGGCGAAAACGCTGGTAGTGCCCGAACGGAACTTCGTGGCAGCGCTCCTGCCCAACGACGTCTATTCCGGGTTCGATTACGAGATTGATGCCATCCAGCAGGGGATAGATGCCCCGATCCAATCCGAGCATCTGGAACAGTTCTTGGAGGGGGCGCAGAACGTGGTCGTGATCGTTAATGACGGCACGCGCCCCACTCCGACCGCCCGCGTGCTGGACGTGCTGCAAACGAAGATGCGTCTGGACAGCGCGCGGTTTCTCATCGCCACTGGTGCCCATCGCGCTCCGACCGAGGAGGAGCTCACCAACATCTTCGGGGACCACCTGTCCAAGGTTCGTCCGATGATCCACTCCCACGACTCGCGCAAGGACAAGATGGTCATGCTTGGCAGGTCGAAGAACGGCACGGACATGTGGGTCAATGACATCGCCGTCCAAGCTGATCGACTGATAATCATCACCAGTGTAGAGCCGCACTACTTCGCCGGCTACACCGGGGGACGGAAATCGTTCCTGCCTGGCGTTGCGTCCTACCAGACCATCGAGCAGAACCATCGACTGGCTATGAGGCCAGAGGCGAGGATACTCGCGCTACAAGGCAATCCGGTGCACGAGGACATGATGGACGCCCTCGGGGTCATCCACGACAAGCGCATCTTCTCCATCCAGGTTGTCCTGGACCGTCATCAGCGTGTCTTCCGGGTGGCCGCGGGCGAGCTGAACTCCTCGTTCAAGCTTGCCACCGAATGGGCCAACGAGGTCTTCAGCGTCAAGATCGCCAGCAAGGCGGACGTGGTGGTCTCGGTCGCCCATTACCCTATGGATGTGGATCTGTACCAGACCCAGAAGGTCCTCGACAACGCCAAGCTTGCGCTGAAGCCAGGTGGCACCCTGATATTCGTCTCAAAATGTCGCGAAGGCATTGGGGACGAGGTTTTCTACAAGCAATTGGCGCGCTCCAAGGACCCGGACCAGGTGCTGCGAAACCTTGCGGCCGAGTACAAGCTCGGATATCACAAGGCGGCGAAGATCGCAGAGCTGTTGAGGTGGGCCAGGATATTCGGGGTCACTTCGCTGCCGAACGAGGCGCTGGAGCGAATAAACATCAGGCCTTTCGAAACCGTTCAAAAAGCATTGGATGCCGCCCTGCTGGAGAAGCCGGACGCCAGCGTCCTAGTGATCTTCGAGGCGAGCGTGCTCGTGCCCCGGGTGGTCTGAATGGTCGATTACCTCGATGCCAAGCATCTGAAGGAAGCTCGGCACACCATGATGACCTGCACCTACTGCGGCTTCTGCAAGTCGGTCTGTCCAGTATACGAAGGGATCGGATGGGACTCTTCGGTCGCCAGGGGAAGGATCATCCTCGCCTACGGGCTGTTGAACCAGGATATTCCCGCGGACCAGTCGGTCGTCGAGAGCCTCTACCAATGCACCACTTGCAAGGACTGCGAGCGCCGCTGCCCCTCAGGCATCGAGGTGGTCGATGTTGTCGAACGAGCGCGTCGGGACCTGGTAGCGAACGGCATCATGCTCCCCAAGCACAGGAAGCTGCTGGAGAGCACGCTGGAGCACGGCAACCCGTACGGCGAGAGGAAAGGGGTGGCCGCCACCCTGGGGCTGAAGAAGCGTCCCGCCTCGCTGGGCTACTTCGTCGGCTGCACATCCACCTACCGCAATCGCAGCATCGCCGATGCCACATTGTCTATCCTAAACAAACTGGACGAGGACTTTACGGTGGTGGACGAGGTCTGCTGCGGGAGCGTGCTGCAACGCATCGGTGGGGATGAGGCGGCAGTGAAGGATATCATGGAACGGAACGTCCGCTCCGCTGCCGACCTAGGCGTGGAAGAGGTGGTGTTCTCGTGCGCCGGTTGTTACCGAATGTTCAAGCAGGAGTATCCGAAGTTCGTCGACGTCCCTTTCAAGGTGCGTCACATCTCGGAGTTTCTGGCTGATAAAGACCTCAAGCTCAAGCCGCTGGACAAGAAGCTAACCTATCACGACCCCTGCCATCTCGGCCGGCACTGCAGTGTTTACGATGCTCCCCGCAAGCTATTATCTAGTATTCCCGAGGCTAGCTTCAAGGAGATGCCGCATAACCGGGAGACGGCACTTTGCTGCGGTGGGGGAGGCGGAGTCCGATCGGCCTATCCTGACCTTTCTGAGAAAGTCGCAGTAAGGCGAGTGGACGAGGCGGCCTTCGCCGATATTCTCGTCACCACGTGCCCGTTCTGCGTTTCCAACCTGCGCGTCGGCAAGGAGAAAAACTTAAGTCCAGTGGAGGTCAAGGACCTGGTAGAGTTGATAGAGCCGCTGGTCGAGGGTTGAATGATCGCTCGAGTCCGTGAGTACCATTCTTATCGGGAAGCGCTGGCGGAGTGGAAGCGCTTCAATATCACCCCTACTGTCGAGGACGAGGAGGAGATGCGCGACCTGGTGTTCGTGTTCCTGGAAGGCGACGAAGCGGACGAGGTCGGTCGGACGGAGTTCCTGGCCGAGGAGCTGGGCGGGGACGCGTTCCGCTGCGATTCGGAGGCACACGCCCGATCGTTGCTCGTCTTCGAAACAGGGGTGCTCCGCACTCAGGCCTGCCCCAGGAGCGACCAGCCCGGATCGGACCCAATCAGGAACGCGCTCCAGAACTACCGCCGTGCCGAGACGCCCTCGATCCAGTGGGAACGGGGCAGGCTGGACTTCGAGCGGACCATTGTCATGGGCATATTGAACGTCACCCCCGATTCGTTCTCCGACGGGGGCAAGTACTTCGGGAAGGAGGCGGCGCTGCAACGCGCCCTACAGATGGTGGAGGAAGGGGCGGACATCATCGACATCGGAGGCGAATCGACCCGCCCGGGCGCAGAGGAAATCGCGCCAGAGAAGGAGCTGGGACGGATCCTGCCTTTGATACGGGAACTCGGGCAGTCGACCGACGCCCTGATATCGGTGGACACCCGCCATTGGCAGGTGGCGCAGGAAGCCCTGGCCAACGGGGCCGACATCATCAATGATGTGAGCGGCCTTCGCCAAGCGAAGATGGTCGACCTGGCCACCGAGACCGGTGTGCCGGTCGTTCTGATGCACATGCTGGGCGATTCGAAGACCATGCAGTCCGCGCCTTGCTACGAGGACGTGGTCGGGGACATCTTGCTATTCTTCCAGGAGCGCCTGGACGCCGCCGTGGCAGCCGGAGTGAAAAGGGACCGAGTGGTGCTGGACCCGGGCCTGGGCTTCGGCAAGACGCTCGAGCATAACCTTGAGATACTGGCTCGTCTGCGGGAATTCCGGAGCCTCGGCCTGCCAATCCTGGTCGGCGCATCCCGCAAGAGCTTCATCGGCAAGATATCCGGATCGGAAGAAGGACGGTTAGAAGGAAGCCTGGCTGCGGCATCGGCCGCCATCTTGAACGGCGCGAGCATAGTGAGGGTACATGATGTCAGGGAGACCGTTCGCGCGGTGCGATTGATCGATGGGATCCGAGGCCGGTATTGATCCCGGCCTTCATAGGAGCAGGGAGAGGGTAGCGACCACGATGGTGACCGCGATCACTATTACGATGTAAAGGGTGTTGCGGCGTCTGCTCTTCTTGGACGCTTCCTTGAACTCGCTCTCGCACAACTCGGAACAGAATCTTTGGTCCGCTGGTACGGCCGCGTCGCACACCAAGCAATGAAGATGTTCCGGGAGCTGCTCTGGCATAACGCCCTTGATAAGCGATTGCCCCCATTTAACTCTGACTAGGCCGGGTCCGGTGGGGTGTGATCAGATAGGCGGATGAAGCGGCCAAGAGCACCTTTATCGCATCTATGGCCAGGAACGGCATTGCGCCCAGAAGCAGGGCCTGCGTCAGGTCCAGGTGCAACAGGAAAGCCAGCCAGATCGAGCCGGAGATCAGGATGACCGCCGCTCCGGCGCTCATCACCAATGCAATCTTGGAGAGATTCCAGCACTTATTCCGATGCGCCATCTCACCGATCAGCGCTGCAGCGATTACGAAGCCGAAAAGGTACCCTGCGGTGACCCCGGACAGAGCCGCGAACCCGACCTGCCCGCTGAACCAACCGAAGCTCGCCCCCAATCCCAGGTACATGCCGACGCTCAGCGTACCGAATCGGCCGAGGACGAATCCTACCAGAAGGACCACCAGGACCTGCCCCGTGAAAGGGACGGGGGTGAAGGGCAGATATAATCGGACCTGTGCCGCCAAGGCCATGAGGACCGCGAACAGCAGGCAGGCGATGAGCTTGCCGACCAGTCCAGCCTCCTCTTCCCAACGGAAAAGCCTGTCGACGGCATAGCCGCGGCGGTTTTCAAGAAAGGTGATGGTCGACATCGAAAAAGGGGAATGCGGCCCGCCCTGATAAACATTGTCAAGGGAGCGATGCGACGTCTCTATCGCGTCCTCATATCCCTTTGAGTCACCACAGGTTTATGTATCAGTTTGCGGACTTCCCCATTCATGTGGAAGGTTTTAGGAGTCGAGGGGACGATCCCAGCCTTCGCCGAGATCTGGAAGCAGCGAATGATCGAGCTCTCCAAGCGCAAGAAGGACCGAGAGAGATTCCTTAAGATGATTGAGGACTCGGACGTCCGCTACGTCCTTGACGCCATACGAGAGGTGCACATGTTCATGGTCTACCTGCCCACGACGTATAGTCGGGAGGACCTGGAGTTTTTCAAGGAGTTCGTGATCAAGGCCACGAAATCCACCAAGGCGCCAACCCTGGAATTCAACGGAATGATGCAGAACCATGGTGTGGTAATCACCGCTCAAGAGGACTGGAACGAATACGAGTGGCGAAGGAAGAATCGCACCAATTGGCTTGAGTCTGAGGAGAAGCGCCTGAAACCGAAGGAAGGCGAGGGATCTCAGGGCTTCTGAACTCAGATATTGAGGACCGAACATATTTCATGGGTCCGTCACTAGTGGTACCAGGCCATGCTCAGACTATACATGCTCGGCGGAGAGGACATCGAGAAGCGCGATTCGCGCACCCTGAACGAGCAGGCGTTCCGCGATGCTGGCAACTCACCCTCGGTGGCGATCTTCCCTTGGGCTTCGAAGGCAAAAGAGGAGAAGCAGCGTCGCTTCATGGTCACTTATTTCAAGGAGCTGGGCGCTAGATCGGTCCGGTTCGTGGAACGTTCCCTGCCCTTCACGGAGATGGTGGCGATCGCAGAGAATTCAGATATCATCTACCTGCCCAATGGGGACACGAAGCTGCTGATAGAGATGCTGCGCGACACCGGCTCGACGCACCTGCTGCGTCTGCATGAAAACGTGATCATCGGCAACTCCGCAGGCGCGTTGGCGCTTTGCAACGAGTACATCATCCCAACCAAGGACGGCGTCGAGAAGCTGGCGATCGAAAAAGGCCTGGGACTGAGCGACTTCGTGGTGAGCGCGCATTACGAGCCGGCGCAGGATGCCCAGCTTGAGAACCTGTCCAATGGCCGGAGCATCTTCGCCATCCCTGAAGGAGCGGCAATAAGATCCGACAGCTGCTCATTGAGCCTCCTTGGCAACGTCGAGCTCTTCATGGACGGAAAGAAGCTGTGAGCCGGGCCGACCTTAAGTCGGGTCAGCTTCCCTTCAAAATGCTTCCGTCTGTGCCGATGGTCACCGTGCTCACCGGCACTTGCTTCTTTGACCGTTCCAACGCTTTCTTCACTATCATGTTCAGGCCGGAGCAGCATGGCACCTCCATCCGGACCACCGTGATGTCCTTGATGTCGTTGAGGGTAAGTATCTCGGCCAATTTGTCGACCGAGGCCTGGATCTCGTCGAGCTTCGGGCAAGCGATCAGGGTGGTCTTCCCTACGATGAAATCGTGATGCATGTTCGCATAGGCGAAAGCCGAACAGTCCGCCGCCAGCAGCAGATGCGCCCCTTTGAAGTAGGGTGAAGCCGGATGCGCCAAGCGCAACTGAACCGGCCAATTGGACAGCTGCGGGCCTTGCCTCCCGCCCTCGGTCTTGGCCTTGGGAACCGGGATCTTACGGGAGAAGGACGAGGGGCAAGCAAGCCCGATATCTTTTGGTCGTTCTGCCAAATGCTCTTCCACCGCCTTGGCATAGAAAGCGCTCGCTTCGCGTTCATCGATGCGCAATGCCCCGGTCGGACACTTCCCCAGACAGGCTCCCAGCCCATCACAGAACGAGTCACTAGCGACCTTGGTCTTTCCATTCCTGATCTCGATCGCTCCTTCCGCGCAGGCGATGACGCATTGGCCGCATCCATTGCACAACGATTCATCGATATTGATTATCTTTCTGGTGACCAAGCGCTCGCCCTCGTTCCTGTGCTTACTATTGCGCTTCATATAAAAAGAACGGAGGCCGTTTGTTCAGTATCGAGCGTTTGATCATCGTACTCCGCCATCATGAGAGAATTGGTGCCAGCCAGTTATCCATCTCAGCTATCCAACCTCAATTTCATAATCATTTAATATCTGGAGCATAGCTAGTTATCGAGGAGGGTTAACGATTGCCAAAGACCTATCCCTGTCCGCAGGGGAACTCGAAAGTGAAATGGATTTCCCCAGAATGGTTGGAACAGCATATCAAGGACGATATGCTGATCATCGATTGCCAACCCAACATTCACGATTATGTCCAGGAGCATATCGAAGGAGCGGTCTACCTTAACGAGGAATTCATTCGCACATCATTCCACGGCAAGCCCAACATCTTCTCGACGAAAGAGGTGGTGGAGGCGGTCTTCAAACGGGTCGGAGTGCGCAACAAGATGCCTGTGGTCGTCTATACTGGCGTGGGTCCATTCAAGAAATGGGGAGACGGATTGGAGCAGACCATGATGGCCTATGGGCTGTCCCGTTACGGTCACGACGAGATCTATCTCCTCGATGGCGGCATCGACCGTTGGAAGAAGGAGGACCGGAAGCTAGCTCAGGAATATCCTAACGTTCCAGAAGGCGATTTCAAAGCCTCGGTTCAAAGCGATTATTCCATCGAATACGATGAGTTCAGGAGGATTAAGGACAGATCGGACGTGATCGTTCTGGATGCTCGACCGACCGCATTCTACGAAGGTCAGGGGCCGTGGCCGAAGCCCGGTCACATTCCCGGCGCCGTCAGTCTACCTTGGGCTAGTCTTATGACCGAGAACAAGCGTGAATTGAAGCCAGACGATGAGCTGATCAGGCTGATCAAGGCGGCGGGTGTCACTAAGGATAAGACGATAATTACCTCCTGCGGTACTGGCAGGGAGCAGACGAACGAGTTCCTGATCTTCAGGTACTACCTCGGATATCCCAAGGTGCGAGGATACGAGGGCTCTTTCACTGAATGGACATCGTATCCAGAGAACCTGACTGTGATTGGCAGCAGTCCTCGGTGATCCTAAGGGCATGGATGAACCGGAATGGCAAATTGGAATAGGTGCACCTAGGGTGATGATAGCGACCCTTATGTCGTTACCCCGATTCTCTATGGTTGAGTTCCCGGCCCTGAGGCCACCTTCTCCCCCATCTTCCTCTTGGTCTCCGTCGGCTTCTTCCGGGCTATGAGAAGGTCATAGATCAGCCAGATTATGACGCCGTAGATGACAGCGTTGAACACGGCCGCCACCAGTGTCGGCACGGCGATGCCGAGGACCTGATAATCGGTCTCGGTGGCAATCGCATTATAGATCATCTTGCCCGGAGGTATGCCTGGTACTGCCAGGGAGATCAAGAGTACGGCGAAGAACGCGATCAGGAAAACTAGCGCGCCTTTCATTGCCTTACCCGAATTAGTAGAAAGAACATATTTGGATAAAATACCATTGAATCAATCCGATCTAAAACTAGAGAATCATGCGGAAATGGGAAAGAACGCCCTGTCAGCAACCGCTCGATGAGCTCAACTGACTCTCCCCGAAGGTGTTTGATGGTGGGTCTGTCCGGACCCGTCATAGTGACTATCCAGTCTTTCATTTATTGATTTCAATTAAAAAGTAAATGAATCTGGCTCGATCTGGCCAGGGAAGAAACCCTTTACACTTTTTCTTTAGAACTTTATTATCAAGGAATTCGACAAATGGGTTCAGCCAAGACCACATCTCGGTAGCCAGATGATGAAAAGGGAATTTTATTCCTTCGGCACGAAACAGGGCCAACATTGATACCCTTTTACTCTTTATTTTTTCGAATCGATTGTAGTCGAGAATCTGTGGAGGGTGGGTCTGCCCTACACAACAAGTAGACCGACCCAGCATGACGATTTTTCTTTAGGAATTGAGAACAGAATCCTGGCAACCCACGAGACAACCTAAACGAATTACAGGGTCTTTTCTGGAAACACCTCCACGCATTTCTTTGCGGAAGATTTCAATAAGCGTGGATGCTCGTCTATAAAGAACAAGATCGACCTGAAAAAGTTCGAGTAGATATGGCCGCCACGGGAATTGATGTGCTCCGAGAGTAACTCAATCAAATATTTCGATGTCGTCCCGAACATAGTATTGCTGTTAAGCGTATTTCGACCAACTTTCCCCGAACCTCACTTGTTGTAGGTCATGAAGTTGGTCCAACGGAAGTTTCGGACAGTAATAGGGTCAACGTTGTTTCAGAGGGCGTGCTGTCGGAAGCGAATACGCTTCGGCCTCATCATTATCGAAAAAGATAACGAATTACATATTGAGAACAGGATTTATATACCTCGGAAAGCGTGCATTAATTAGTGTCCCTACTGGGGGGATTGTGAAAAGGGTCATACGAACTAGCGATCTCAATGCACACGACTATGCTGCTTTGACTTTCAGCGTAAACAGTACGAGCCCGCCCTTCACCATGGGGCATAGGAAAAGGATTGGAGGGGGAGGAAATTGAGGCCGGTCAAGACTATATTTTGTTTTTTACTTCTGATGCTGGTTTGCGCCTTTTTCGTCGTTGCGACGGATTCAGTGGCGGCTGATACAGCGGGTGATTACAATTATCAGCTTATCAACGGCGGGACAGCAGTCCAGATCACGGGATACCATGGATCCGGCGGGGCCATCGTAATTCCTGATGTGATCGAAGGTAAACCAGTC
>Ga0209777_10000809_pt1 | contig 48470 bp, 36 predicted proteins | sample FrelakmetHBP12HB_FD_187147 | JGI IMG/M metagenome (GOLD analysis project Ga0209777, IMG submission 187147) | Freshwater lake sediment microbial communities from the University of Notre Dame, USA, for methane emissions studies -HBP12 HB (SPAdes)... | ecosystem: Environmental > Aquatic >... | reverse complement strand
GTAAGCCATGCTTGCGTGAGGTTTTGCCGAAGCATGGCTTCGACGAGCAAAGGCTGGAGCATGGCTCCAGCACTCCAAGGTCATCTTCTCATTTCTCGATAACTCAAGAATTTGGGACGCTCTCAAAACTTTGCGGGGGGACACGTTACGAGTCCCCCCATTTTTCTATTTGTACTTGCTGAAATCCGTGCCCCGGTTTTTCCCGCGTTCATTATACCATTCAGTCTCATTCTTCGGGGGCGTAACGCATTCTTTTTCGTCCTTGCGGACTAATTTGATCGCTTCCTGGGGGCAAGCGCTCACGCAGAGTCCGCAACCGATACATTCTTCTCTGACCACAAGGTAGGAGTCGTCCCCCTCCTCGATGGCTCCTACCTGACAACGCTCATCAGCGCAAGTGCCGCAGGCGGTGCATTCGTCGGGATCAATTACGGCATAAAAATGCGATTGGACCACGTCCGTTGCGGGAATGCCTCCTTCGGTGATGCTCCTTAAAACTCCGCAACAGCAACCGCAGCAGTTACAGATGAAAAAATGGCCCTCCTGCACGTTCCATGTCAAATGAACCAGCGCGTCTTCCTCGGCCTGCGCGAGTATTTCGTAGGCTTCCGCTTTTGTAATGACACGGCCCGGCCATTCTCCCTCCTCGAAGATTCCGGGGACAGGAGCAAAGGACATGCATACCTGCATCGGTCTTTCGCAGGGGTCTCCCAACAGGTTTTTTTCTTTCTTACAGATGCAATCGGAGACACGGAATGATTTCGATTTCTCGATGATGTTCGAGACTTGCTCATAGGGCAGCGCCTGGTGCATCCCCTTGATCTCTTTTTCCACAGGAATTACCTGCATCAACTGCGGTTTTCCCGAGAAAAACTGACGCCCGAATGTCTCGGCGTACTCCTCGACCAGCTTGCTCAACTCGAGGTCCAGCCTTTCGAGCTGGAACTCATAGATACCAAAAGCCCAAGGGAGCATCTTGTAAAGCCGTGTCCCGCCCAATTCTAAAGCGAACAACTGCCCCTTCTTCCCCATGGCCTGGAGTTTTTCGTCCAATCCGGCGAGAGGCCGCCCGGTCCGCTTCGAGATATTCTCGGCGGTTTCAAATGTCAGCCGAAGCTCGCAAAACAGATCAGCCTCCTCCGGCAGGAATATCTTCTTCAGAATCTTTATCTCCACCCCGTTTTCCGTGGGAGGGAATCCGTTTGGCAGCGTATCAAGCACTTTCGCCAACTGGTGATATACCTCGTCACTCATTTGTGTTTCCTTTCATTGCGATGTTTATAGAATGAAGTTCAACGGCTCATCACGAAGAACAGCCGTGGGAGGCCCGGACAACTTGTTGTCCGGGTCCGAAGGACAAGAGGGTGTAATAGAATCCTGAATTATGATTTATTATTTCAAGGTATTTCGATTCCCTCTTGTTACTTACGCAACCCAGACGCGATATCGTCTGGGCCACCCGCGTATACACTGCAGCACGCATAATTCCTTCACGAACAGGTGGTGGTATATTAGGGTCTTCCGGTAGGGTAATCCTTGCTATGGCGCCATAGCATGAAAAAGCATTATGATACTTATCATCCGTAACAAATAAATTGTTTCTCCTGAGAGCTTCAATAATATCATCGTCGGATAGGCGATTCAAATCGTCCAAGATAATTTTTATATCAACAGTCATTTAGTGCCCAGGGGCGGAATTGAACCGCCGACACACGGATTTTCGGTCCGTTGCTCTACCGCCCAAGCAACCCAGAAAACCCGAAAACACTGTAGATGTTTTTTCAGTATATGTCAATTGTGGAAAAAATAGGGACAGGCTCGAATGGCGCTAACCTAAGCGTAAATATCCAAGAAGGCGATGTTTCTCGTCCTTGCTCAACTTCGCCTCATGGTCGTCAAGACGAGCAGCCTCGTTACTCTTTTTCCCATTTGAGCGGTGCGATGTTGAGCGCTCCCTTGGTCGCGCCTTTCGGAGTCGGCGATCGCCATCCGGCGGAGGTAATATGCCAATTTCCGTCATGGTCCTGGATATACTCCGCGGCATGCGCATCAAGGGTGGTTACGTAATCGCTTGTTTGGCCATAACCTCCCTGGGCATAAACTCCGAAATTGCGGGGATCAGCGGAGCGGACGATTACCGTATTGCTGTAGGACTTGAACCTAAAGCTATTCGTGAGACAGGTCGAAAGATAATAATAGCCCTTATAGTAAATCACAAAGGGCGATTCACAGGCGGAGATATCAATAAACCGAGGGTAAACCGGAGCGGGCTTGATAGCGTGGAAAGCCGCGCCGCGACGGGTCCAGCTCTCCAGGTCGCCGGATTCGAATATCGAGATCGAGTTGTCTCGGTCCGTGACGTACATCAGCCATTCGCCGTCCGCGATCTTCATAACCATCGTGTCCCTGAGATTGGCCCAGTCAGAACGGATGACGATTTTCTGGAAGGTCCAGTTAACGCCATCGCCGGAGGCGTAATGCCTGATTTTTCCAGGTCCGGCGTAAAGGTGATATACGCCCTTTTCCACAATGACGTGAGGCGCCCACTTGCGGTCGCGGTCAGGATAAGAACCGAAAAGCGGCGGCAATTCCCTCATTTCCACATCCAACGAAGACCCCACTCCATGAGCGAAAGCGGGGGTATTTAACAAATTGAGTCGCCGGGAGAGAATGCCGATCATTCTCCATTCACCATATTTATCGGCGAATACAGTATGGTCGTTGATGGTGTCGCCGTATCGGGATGGCCGGAACAAAACTCGATACGGCCCGGAGATCACCGGTTTGAATTTTTCCTGCGCATCCGCAACCTGACCTGTCAATACCGCCGACGCGATTACCAAAACGAAAAAATACCTGACCACTTAGATTACCCCCCTCAAGATGTCACCCAGAAGCGCCTGAGCATCCCGTGGATGATTCTCTTTCCAGCTTTCACTCCGATGTCGCATTGGGTCATAAGAAGTTTAAACACAAAGGCGCAAAGGACGCGAAGCAATTCATAAACTTTTATTAAGTTTAGCCCTGCTTAAAGTAAAGCGTAAGCAGGGCGGCATGGCCGCAACAGAATAAAATAAAAATTCAATCCAAAGCCAGAAAAACACCTTAATGTGGTGGCTTTCTTTCCAGATACAGGACGTGAAGATAATCCTTGAAGCCAGACTTTTTCCAGAATGCATATCCTATAGGGTTGCGCGCGGCGACGCGGAGCTCGATCCTGTCCAAGCCGCGCTTTTTGAACCATGCGAGAAGGTTTTTTAGCATTTTTTCGCCGATGCCCGATCTCCGGTAATCGGATTTCACGGCCATCGTATCAATAAAGCCGTGCAATTCCCTTTTAAAAACAGGGGGATAGCCCACAATCACGCCGATGGCGAATCCGACCACCTCGCCGCCCTCGATAGCCGCCACTACCCGCGAGTCTTTAAATACGATAAGACTTTTAATGTATTTCTCGAAATTTATATGCGCGTCTTCGCGGCGCTTGAAATGAGCGTCCAGGCTGCCGTGATAATCCATGAACTCCTTCCACACCTCGACCATCTGCGGCACGTGAACAATTTTTGCGATCTTTATTTTCATATGGATTTCCGGTCTGATTGACGAAATTGACACCTTTGGTGATTTTTTTCAATTAACAGCGGCGCATGCCTAATATATCAAGGATTTAGGCCTTAGGCATCAGGTTGAAGAAGAATTCAATACAGAGACACTGAGTTATTAAATATGAAATCTAAAATTCTCTGTGTCTCTGTGTCTCTGTTTTTCATCTTATGCTGAGAACCTGGCTAAGGCCTAAGGCCTAATGCCTCAATTGAGATTTCCAGCGGTCACGCTATCATTATAGTGAAGGAGAAAAGGCGATGAACGCGAGAAAAAATCCACTGGCTAAGTATATTTTGCTTGTTGCGATATGCGCCATTATCGGGCTGGGGGCCATTGCCGCAGCCAAGACGACCATGTGGAAATGGGTGGACGACAAGGGCGTTGCTCATTACACCGACGAATTATACAAAGTGCCTGCCAAATACCAGTCAAAGGCTGTCAAGGTGGAGGTGAAAGAGGTCGAGCCGCTCAACAACCCGGACGCCCCTCCGCCCTCAGGGCCTTCCGATGCCGAGCAGGAGCAGGCCGCCCAGGAGGCGCAGCTGAAGGCGACATGGGTCGCCAAGGCCCAGAACGCCGTTGCCGAAGTTAAGCGCCTGGAGATGGCAGCGCAGAGTCAGGATGCGCAATGTAACAAGTTGCGGCGAGAATGGGAGAAACTGCCTGTTATTGCGAACAAGGAAGCGCTGGCCAAATGCGTTCAACAGCTGGATCAATATAAAAGCGACCTTGCAAAAGCCATCGAATACAAAGAAAAGGGGATTTACAAAGAGGCCCAGGGGGCGGGTATTCCGATCATCTGGTTTGACTATATACTCAACCAGAAATGACCCTCAAGGATGGGGGAAGTATCATTAACAATTTAACGATATTCTGCCGCGGATAGATACTTATAATGGCGCCGACACTTGGACAGGCCCTCCTGAAGGCGGGCGTGATAAACGCCAGGCAACTGGAGGAGGCGATACAGGGGCAGGTTATCTACGGTGGCCGCCTGGGCACCACTCTGATGGAGTTGGGATTCATAGATATTGCCACTCTCAGCCGATTCCTGTCCCAGCAGTTCAACATGCCGACCGTAGACCATACCCGCCTCAAACCCTGTCCGCCCGAGGTTTTGAAGCTTTTCGGCAAAAAACTCGCCCAGAAACACGAAGCGGTTCCCCTTGCGCTCGATGGGAACCGCCTTGACGTTCTCTTATCAAATCCCCGCAACATGGCCGCGATAGACGAAATAGGCTTTGCCACCGGTAAGCGGGTTAAACCTTATGTGGCGCCCGAGCTGGTCGTTGTGACGCTTATGGAGAAATATTTCGGTATTCCCCGCGATTACAGATACATCCAGATTTCCCAGACGCTTCAAATGAAAAAAGCCCAGACCGCGACCAAGAAGACCGCCACAACCCCCACTCCCGCCCCAAAGCGCGAGGAAATAAAGGGGCTTAACATTGGCGCGAACGAAGAATTGATCAGCGAAAAAGATTTCCAGGAAATGATACTGGCCTATCATTCGCACACCCAGCGGGAAACAGAAGCGCCTCCTGCAATGGCCGCCATACCGCCACCGCCTCCTCCACCTCCTACCTCGCTTTCTTCGGAGGCCCAGACAGTTCCGGATTTCGCCATACTGCAAGCTGCCCCAGCGGCGCCGCCTCCTCAAATGGTCAAAGCTCCACCTAAGCCTCCGCCACCTCCTCCACCCATCGAGGAAGCTCAGACTATTGTAGAGCCGGAAGAGCCGATTATGAATCTCGAGGAGATGGTGAGTGAGCCGGCATCATGGCCGGTTGCGGAGCCTGCAAAGGAGGAATCCGAAGAGCTTGAAATCATTGAGGAATTGCCTGAAGCGCTATCGCTGAGCGAGGCGGTTCAACGGCTCAAGGAGGTTCAGGAGCGCGATGAGTTGGGACAGGTGGTGCTTGCCTTTGCGCTCAGTTATTTCAAGCGGGCGGCGCTTTTTATCATTCGCTCAGACATGGCGCTTGGCTGGGACGGCATGGGTGGTTCCGTAAATCGGAAAAATGTGCAGTCTATCATGCTCCCCCTTAACGCCCCCTCCATTTTCAAGACGGTGCACGATTCACAGTCATTCTACCTCGGCGCCGTGCCGAAAACACCGGTAAACGACCGATTCCTCAAACTGATGGGGAACGAACAGCCGCGCAGTGTTTTCCTGATCCCCATACTTTTTCGAGGCCAGATGGTAAACATTCTTTACGGAGACAACGGCCAGGGAGAAAATGCGCCTTTTGACATTTCCGATCTTTTAATCCTGGCGCCTAAAATCCCCCCTGCTTTCGAAGAAATCATTCTCCGTAAGAAAAAGCAAACACAGTCAGGCGGATAATAACCCTTAGAGCGACAAGAAATCCTTGCTTTTATCATGGAGAGCCTTATGAAACGACAATACATCTATTTTGCTTTTATTTTTTCGGCGCTTTTAATTGCGGCCTCTGCTTTGGCCACAACGTTGGTGCGGGCGCCTTTTAACGAGCAAGCGGCGAGCGCCGACCTTGTGGTGGTCGGCAAGGCTGTGCGAGTGGAAAACACGGAGCGTTCCGGGTTTCCATGCCACCGGGTGGTTATATCCGTTGAAGAGGTGGTTGCCGGCGCTGCGCCCGGGCAAATCGAGGTCTATCAGCCTGGTGGGCGGCGTATGGGCGCCGCTCATGAAACTCTGGTCGTCGGAGTCCGGTACATCAGACCGGGTGATGAGGTCCTGCTGTTTCTGAAGGCTCTTCCCGAGGGAGGCTATGAAATAATTGGCCTCAATCAGGGACATTATCCCGTTGTAGTTGAGCCGCAGACTGGACGAAAGTTGATTCAGCTCAGGGAAAACCCCGATCATGGCGCGGTAATGACGCTTGAAGGCGCAAAGCACCGGATACACGCCGTTCGCGCCAACAGGGCGGCGGGCGCTGGAAAAGCGGAGGAGAAGAAGCCATGAGGCGCTCCCTTCTGATACTCACATTCTTTGTTTTATTTTCCGTGCCCGCATGGTCCTTCCAGATGATCTTCGACCAGAATCTGCCGAATGGCGCTTATTATTACCGTCCGGTCGGGCAGAGTCCATCAACCATTAAACCGACTATCGGACTTGCGCCGTCGTCGGTGGAGATAAGATTTGATTTCAGCCTGGCTCCTGCTGGCTATAAGGAAGCGGTGCAAGGGGCGTTTTCTACGTGGGAGAGCGTTCCGGGCGCAACATATACTCTCAGGGACGATGGTGATCAAATATGCACGCCGATGATCGGGTGTTATATTAACAATGGCATGAACAACCTTATTTGGGTTCCTTCCAATTGGCCTTCATTTTTTGGCTCAAGCTCGCTTGCCATAACAACCTTTGAACAAATGGATTATTCGACCGGCGCGGTATGGGAGACCGATATTTATTTCAACGGTGGCGGTTTCAAATGGTTCATAGGAAACACGCCTGACCCTGACGGCTACGATCTTGTGTCTACGGCCACGCACGAGCTTGGGCATGTGGCGTGCCTCAATGACATCTACGATTACCACTTCTACAAATCCGTAATGTATGGCTACCTTAATCAGGGCGACATGAGCGACCGCATACTCACAGATGACGATATGGACGGCCTCAGGTTCCTTTATCCGAACACTGAAGCCGACCTGCCTGCGCCGGGGATCACAGTGATCAGCACCGACGAGCTTCATTTTTATAACACCGCTGCGGGTAATCAGGGAGAAATATACAATTATGTGGTTATCGAAGGCTATGGATTCATATTTACCAACTTATCTCAATCCGCCACCATCGAGACCACAATTTGGCAAAATGGGTCGCCTGTGAGCGCTCCTCTGGCCGGCAATCTCGCATTCAATGACAGCGCACACCTTCAGATGACCATCGATTTTTCCCAGTACCCCGCAACCGGAGAATACGATCTGGTTGTTACAAATCCCAACGGCAAATCGGGCGCCCTTATGAGGGGCGTCCAGGCAAATGCGCCGGATAACGCTCAGCCTACGGTCTCCATCACGGCATCAACGGTCGAGGGCTATATTGGGAGCGCGTTCTCAATGTGCGCAAAAGGACACGATCCCGATGGCCCGTCTCCGCTTATCTACCAATGGACCATGGTCGAATGGCCGAAGGGCGCGAGCGCCCCATCCCTCATCAACTCAGACCAGAAATGCGTGACATTCACACCAACAGTGGGGGGATGGTACGCGCTTGAGGTGGCGGCTGGCGATGGTATCGTATGGAGCGCCACCGACGGGATGGAGATAAAGATAACGCCTCAACCGCCATCAGGTTCCGAAGGCGGCGGCCGCCGCGGATGCGGCTGCGCTATGACCGGCGGTCAACCACATGGGACAGTCATGCCTCTTGTGATAATATTCCCGTTGTGGTATTTGATCAGGCGCAGGCTGATTCTGAGACACCATTAGATTCTTACTACGCAAGGTTAGAATCCGTCTTTAATATTTTCAAAATATCCCCCAGACTGAAGTCCGGGGAACGGCGCTGTAAAAGGCTTCATAGACTGTAGTTAAAATTCTAAACGGAATTATGTCTTTGGCAAAGCAAAAGGGCTGATTAACTTGGAAAAGCAAGAATAGTTGACGAATCCCATATATATTGTAAAACTAACCAAGGCCAAGGAGACAGAGATCGGAATAGAAAGCGAGTCCCCCCTTTATCCCCCCGTATGGGGGGAAGAAGGGGGGAATGAAGAGGAAAGCGCGATTATCAATGTCAAACCCTAATCCCATTTCAGCTTACAAATCGGAAGTTGAGAAGGAAATCCAACAAGGGCAAGCCACCGAACACACCTACCGCCCGGCCCTGATTGAACTAATAAAAGCGCTTGACAGCGGAATCACCGCCACAAACGAACCCAAGCACCGGACAGATTGCGGAGCGCCGGACATCGCTGTATCGAAAGAAACCCCTCACGGCCTTCTTTCAATCGGCAATATCGAAACAAAGGACATCGGGGTATCCCTTGACGAAGCGGGGCGCTCCGATCAATTAAAGCGATACCTCAAACATCTTCCTAACCTGATACTTACAGACTACCTTGAATTTCGCTGGTATGTTGACGGCGACTTAAGGGACACAAAACGCCTTGCAAGGTTTAAGGATGAGAAACTCAAATATGAAAAAGACGGCGCTGAAGCCGTTTTGAATTTGCTCAAAAATTTCATCGAGCATCCCCCGGAACCAATATCAAGCCCTCAATCCCTTGCCCAGCGCATGGCGCACAAGACTCACATGATACGGGACATCGTGATCGAAGCCTTTGGAAATGAAAAAGCTACCGACACGCTGCGAGACTTAAGAGGGGCTTTCGCAAAAACGATTATCCCCGATATAGACCAACCCGATAAAACCCCCGAATTTGCCGATATGTACGCTCAAACGCTTGCCTATGGCTTGTTCGCGGCCCGGTGCAATCATAAAGGGCCGGGGCCGTTTGAAAGAAGGGGCGCGGCTCAGGAAATCCCCAAGACAAACCCGTTTTTAAGAAAGCTTTTTGAAATGCTCACCGGCACGGCGCTGGAAGACGAACCATACGCCGGTTTTGTGGAAGACCTTGTGAGCCTGCTTGCCCATGCGGAAATGGACGTTGTGCTTGAAAATTTTGGAAAACGTAAAGGCTTTGAAGACCCCGTTGTCCATTTTTATGAGACATTTCTTAAAACCTATGACCCGAAGCTAAGGGAATCACGCGGAGTTTATTACACACCGGAGCCAGTGGTAAGCTATATCGTAAGGTCGGTTGACCATATTTTAAGGGAACGCTTCGGATGTGTGAACGGGCTGGCGGATAATGGAAAAATAAAATACGAATGCATCGGCGAAAACGGCAAAAAGGAAATAGCAGAATCGCACCGCGTGCTTCTGCTCGACCCGGCATGTGGCACCGGAACTTTCCTTTATGCCGTCGTAAACCTGATACGCGAGCAATTTAAAAATAATGTGGGAATGTGGAAGGGGTACGTTCAAAAGCATCTCCTGCCGCGCGTTTTTGGTTTTGAGCTTCTCATGGCCCCTTATGCTGTGGCTCATTTCAAACTCGGAATGCAGCTTGCCGCCCAGGATATGGAAGAACCCTTGCGCAAAAAATGGGCTTATGATTTTTCATCCGATGAAAGGCTTGGCATATACCTCACAAATACACTTGAAGAAGCCGAAGTTAAGGCAAAACAATTGGGACTTTTTGAAAGGTTCATAGCCGAAGAGGCCAATGGGGCTGCCAAAATAAAGAATGAGTTGCCAATTCTTGTGATAATGGGCAACCCGCCGTATTCGGGACATTCCGCGAATCGTTCATGGGAGATAATAGACGGGAAGCGGACTCACACCTTTATCGGTGAACTTCTGAATGATTATTATTTTGTGGACGGCAAACCGCTGGGGGAGCGCAACCCAAAGTGGTTGCAGGACGATTATGTAAAGTTCATAAGATGGGGGCAGTGGCGCATCGAGCAAACGGGCCACGGCGTTTTGGCTTTCATAACAAACCATGCCTATCTTGACAATCCCACGTTTCGCGGCATGCGACAACAATTGATGAAAGCATTCGATGAAATTTACATCCTTGATCTTCACGGCAACGCCAAGAAAAAGGAAAAATGTCCCGATGGGTCAAAAGACGAAAATGTATTTGATATTCAGCAAGGGGTCGCCATCGGCATTTATATAAAATATCCGAAATCGAATCAAAAAGGTCTCGCAAGTGTTCACCATGCCGATTTGTGGGGTTTGCGCAAAATTAAATACAGGAATCTTGAAGATACATATATCAAGAAAACAAAGTGGACAGAAATTAATCCCAGAGCGCCCTCATATGTTTTTATCCGTCAAAAGACCAAATTCCGGTCAGAGTATGAATGTGGATATAAAATTACAGAAGTCATGCCGATAAATTCAGTTGGAATTGTAACCGGCAAAGACGAAGAAGCCATTGCTGAAACTTATGAGAGAGCCATGCAAATGGTCAAATCCAATGGTTTGCCAAGAGATATTGAGAGATCAATACTTTATCGTCCATTTGACCAAAGATTTATCTTGTATGATGGAACTACTGTCACCCGTCCCCGTTATGAAATAATGCGGCACATGTTTAAAAGGGGAAATTTAGGGCTAATAAGTGTTAGACAAGTGGCAGAAGGGGTTTTTAATCATGTTTTTGTTACCAAATCAATCGTTGAGAGCAGAATTACCCTTAGCAATAAAGGAATCGCTTTTCTCTTCCCACTTTATCTTTACCCAGACCCTGATGAAAACGGTGATTTGTTTTCCAATGGCGCCGAGAAGCATGTAAATCTCAGCCCAACTTTTATCAGAGACATCGAGATTAATATCAACCTAAAATTTGTTTGCGAGGGGAAGGGAAACTTTAAAAAGAACTTTGGGCCTGAGGATGTTTTCAATTACATATACGGTGTTTTCCATTCTCCGACATATCGGGAGCGATATAAGGAATTTTTAAAGATGGACTTCCCACGAGTGCCCTTGACATCCGATAAGGAATTATTCCGCGCGCTGTGCGAAAAGGGCGGGGAGCTTGTAAGCCTTCATCTTCTTGAATCCCCAGGGCTTTCTCACTTGATAACGACATACCCCGAAACCGGCGATGACCTCGTTGAAAAGAGCTATCCAAAATATTTTGCACCCGGAGACCCGGAACCCGGAACCGGGGATAAACTACCAGAAGGACGGGTTTACATAAACAAAACTCAACACTTTAAAGGCGTGCCCCCGGAAGTCTGGGAGTTCCACATCGGGGGCTATCAGGTATGCCATAAATGGCTCAAAGACCGCGTCGGGCGCAAGCTGTCATCCCCGGACGACCTTAACCACTACCAGAAAATCATCGTTGCCATAAGCGAGACTATCCGGCTGATGAAAGAAATAGACGAGGATATCGAGAGCCATGGCAGCTGGCCGCTTGATGGCGCTTGAAGACATGGGGGTAGCGTGATGGTGGAATTTATGCTTTTCCAAAGCCATAATTTCGATTTAAAATATCTTTAGTTGATTTACGAGAGGAAAATCAATGACATATCAATCAAAAAAGGAGAGCGGCGCGACCGGAACCATAATGGTGGCGGACGACACGAATGTCATGCGTCTTGCCTGCCAGAGGGCGCTCGAGCGCGCCGGTCATCGAGTCGTGCTGGCATCCAACGGTGAAGAGGCCATATCGGTGCTGAGAGCCGAGGATATAGACGTCGCGCTGCTCGATATCAAAATGCCCGGCCTTTCCGGGATTGATGTCCTGAAGACCATCAAGGCGGAGCGCCCCCTCGTCGAGGTTATAATGATGACCGCGTATGTCACACAGGACATTGCGGATGAGGCAACGCAACTCGGAGCAGGCGGTTTCCTGACAAAACCATTCTCCAACATAAAAACTCTGACCGACATCGTGGCTCAGGCGGTTACCAGGAAGCGACTGAAGGCGGACGGCTTTTCCGGCCCCTTGCGGAGCGAGGACCTTCTATTGAAAGAAGGGATGGTGAATGAGGAACATCTCAAGGACGCGAGGGAAAGGGCAAAGGAGTGGAATATTTCCATAGGCGACGCGCTTGTCCGCATGGGGGTTATCCTGCCCGAGGATCCCGACCGGGTCCTCGCAAAAGCGCTTGCCATTCCCTTTGTTCGCCTCAGCGAAAAAAATATAGACCTTGCGGCGGCCCACAGCATTTCCCCTCACGTGGCCCGGCGATACCACCTGATACCTTTTTTAATCGAGGAGAAAAACATTCACGTCGCAGTTGACGACCCGTTTAATAAGGAGGGGCTGGAAATAGTGCGCCGCCAGACAGGCCTTGAGCCGGTAATGGCCAAAGGCTTTCGCCTTGAAGTAGACACAATGATCCTGCATTTTTATCCCGCGGGTCAGGTTGATATCGAAGGGAAAATAAAAAAGCTGAGCGAAAATGCGGACCCCGAGTTGCTTATCGAGATATTGGATAGCGCCCGCGCTTTAAGGCTGAACAAGGTTCATTTTGAACCCGGGTCGGAATCGGCGGGATCGGCAGCGACTACCGATGAGTCGCCGTTGCTGAAAGGGCGCCGAACGTGGTCGTTCAGCATCGAGGGAGAAATTGATGACGGGGGGGCAATTGATAAATTGCCCACAGGGGAGGGAAAGCGCTAATACCCCAGAATTTGATCGCCGCTCGTTTGTATAATTAATTCAAAACGGCGATTCTGACTTACGCATCATCTCAGGAATACCCCCAATGCGCAGGGGCGACAACGAACTGACGCCAGAAAAAGGCCTATTCATGAGTTACGTCATGATCCAGAAGGAGAAAGCAAGTGGCTGAAAAAAATCCAACAGCTAAAAAGACGCGAACAGAATCTACTGATGAAGTTCAGAAGAATATCCTTATTGTCGAAGACGACGATCTGCTGAGAAATAGCATATTCCGTTTTTTGAAGCGCCTGGGATATAACGTTCAGGCTGTTGAAAACGGATTCGAAGCGCTGCTCCTGCTTCAATACCGCCAGCCAGACCTGATAATAACCGATATTCGCATGCCGAAGCTGGGCGGCCTGTCCATGGCGGAAGGCTTAAAAAACCGCCCCGAAACTCGCGACATCCCCCTGATCCTGATCACCGCACAACGCGAGGATAACTATTACAAAAGGGCGCGCGAATTGGGCGCTTACTTCTTCATACTCAAGCCTTTTACTCTCTCCGACCTGAATAAAAAGATCGGGGCCTTGTTCAAATATGCCGAAATGAAAAAACAACGAACCAAAAAACAGGGAAAATAATAGACAGTGGATAGATAGGTGATGAATGATGAGTAATGAGTAATGAGTAAAGGAACAAGATGCTTTCCTGCTCTTCAATCAGCACTCATCATTTTCCTTACTGTCTACTGTCCAATGTCATCTTTCAGTTGGATTCTACGCTGGCAATGTAAACCAGAAGTTGCTCCCTTTTCCAAGTTCGCTTTCAACGCCGATGCTGCCTCCATGGGCTTCGACGGCCAGTTTGCAGAACGTGAGTCCCAACCCTGTTGAAGGAAGGAATCCGTGTTTTTTGGTTTCAGCCCTGTGGAATTTTTCAAATATTTTCGTGTGATATTCCGGAGGAATACCCGGCCCCCGGTCAATAACCGAAACGCGAACGCAGCCATCCCCTCTCTCGACAAGAACCTTGACCTCTTTATCCGATGAAGAAAACTTGATTGCATTGACGATGAGGTTGCCGATTACGCGTCCGATAACACCCGGATCGCAAAGAGCCTGTATGGGTGTTTGAGATGCTTCAATGGCGATTTTTCTTCTCGCCACCAGACCTCCCAGCAGTTTCAAGCTGTCTTGGGCAACGGTATGCAAGTCTGCCTTCTCCTTGCTCAGCGGCATTTCCCCGGCTTCCAGGCGGCTTACGTCCAGGATCGAGGAGATCATTTCTGAAAGGTGCATGGAAGATTCCTGCGTGTCGTTAAGGGCTTCAATATCGTCTTTATTCAGGTTGCCGATTGCATCGCTGTCGAGAACGAAGTTCACGTTGGCCAGGATTCCGGTGAGGGGGGAGCGCATATCGTGCACGATCATGTGCGTCAGGTCGTCGCGGAGTTTTTCGAGTTCGCGCAATTTGAGGAGGCTGTCTTCAAGCTGGATGTTCCGCTCCTCGAGTGCGGACTGGAGAGAGCTGATTTTCAGGTGGGTTTTGACGCGGGCTTCGACCTCCTCGATCTGGAACGGTTTTGTAATATAGTCCACTCCACCGAAGGAGAAGGCTTTCACCTTGTCCATGGTTTCGTTCAGGGCGCTGATGAAGATGACGGGTATGTCTTTGAGGTTTTCTTCCGCTTTCAGGCGTTCGCACACCTCGTAGCCGTTCATCTCCGGCATGTTGATGTCCAGGAGGATCAGGTCGGGCGGGTCGTTTTTTGCCGCGCCGAGCGCCAGTTTTCCGCTGGGGACGGGCCGTGTCCTGTATCCCCGATCCTTGAGCATGCCCACAAGCAAATGCAGGTTCGCCGGCGTGTCATCCACGATGAGAATGCTCGGATGACATGAATCGTTTTTGGAAGCTTCCATCATGTATTTCCTTCTTTCTGAAGCAGGTTCAGAAGGTTCTGGTAGTCGAACTGTTCCGCAAAACGCCGAAGTTGTTTTGCGGTTTCCACATTGTAATTATTAACCTGATCAATCAGTTGGAGCAAGCGGTCGAGGTCTGCGTTGACGGTGGCTTCGTGTATTTGGCTGAGCAGCTCATCCGGCACCGACTTTAGCGATTCCCTAGTAAGCGTCTCGGCGCTCTTTGTGGCGGGCGCAAAAGTTGAAGGGGTTTCCACATCCTCATAATCGTATTCGACGCCAAGCAGCAGCCTGATTTTTTCGAATATTTCAGCTTCGCGGAATGGTTTGCCGAGGAAGTCGTCAGCGCCTGCGGCGAGCACCTCCTGCTTATTCTCCTCAAATGCGCTTGCGGTCACACTGATAATTATTACTTTCTTTTCCCCCTCGATGGCCCTTATGCGGCGGATGGCGTCATATCCATTCATAACAGGCATGCGCATATCCATGAGAATCAGATCGGGATGCCATGTCTGAAATTCTTCGACAGCCTCCGCGCCATTAGCCACTTCCCGTATCTCGAAACCTACCGGTCCGAGCAGGAGAGTGAGAAGCTCGCGGTTATCATTTTTATCGTCGGCGATCAGCACGCGGTAGCGCGGTTGTCCGGCCTTAAGGCCGCGCACCTGGGCGGTCGCAATTTTCTTTTCAGCCGCCTTTGCCTCTCCCTCTTTCAAGCGGATATAAAACTTGAAAACGCTCCCCTTTCCCGGCTGACTCTGCACGCTTATGTCCCCGCCCAACATGCGCGAAAACTCGCGGCTCAGCGCCAGGCCCAATCCTGTGCCTCCCGTCTGCATTCCCACTCGCGCCTGCTCGAATGGCGCGAACAACCTGCCAATCTCCTCCCGCGCAATGCCGGGTCCCGTATCCTCGACCTCCACGTGAAGGAAAGAATTCGTGCCTGATTCCCTTTTGACGTATGCGCGAAGCGATATGCCGCCTTCTTCGGTGAATTTTACCGCATTGCCGAGCAAGTTGATGAGTATCTGGCGCAGCTTGTTTTCATCTGTTATCACATAGCGGGGAACACCGGGGGCCATTTCCAGCGCGAATTTTAGCTTTTTGGACTCGGTCCTCAGCCTGAACATCATATCCATGTCTAAGAAGAGCGCATGAAGGTCAAAGGTGGATGGGAAAACGCTCACGCGGCCCGCCTCGATCTTGGACATTTCGAGTATGTCGTTTATGAGGGCGAGCAGGTGTTCACCGCTTCGGTTGATGGAGAACAGGTGATGCCTTTGCTGGTCGGTGAGCGCCGCATCGCGCATCATCAGTTGAGAAAAGCCGAGGATAGTGTTCATCGGGGTGCGGATTTCGTGAGACATATTCGCCAAAAAGGCGCTCTTCGAGCGATTAGCCACCTCGGCGGCGTCCTTTGCCTTCTTCAACTCCTCTTCCACTTGCTTGCGTTCTGTGATGTCACGCACAACAGCTTGCAATACCATTTCGCCCCTCAGATAAAATCTGGCAAGCAAAACCTCCGCCGTAAAAAGGGTTCCATCCATGCGCTTATGCGTCCAATCGAAAAACAGGAATCCTTTTTCAAGCGCCGTATTGATGTATTCCTGGGCGGCGGTTGATGAATCTTTCCCGTCTGGTTGATATGGGGGAGAAAGGTCGCTTGGATGTTTTGTTGTGAATTCATCTTTGGAGCAGCCGAACAGTTCAAGCGTGGCGTTGTTGCAGTCAAAGAAGCCCCTCCGGTCAAGCAGCATGATCGCATCGCGTGAGCTTTCAAACAAGGCGCGAAATTGCTCTTCGGATTGCCGCAATGCTTCTTCCGCGCGCTTGCGCTCCGTGACGTCTCGCATAATCCCGTGATATGCCCAGATGCGCCCATCCTTGTCTCTGATTATGCTTGTGCTCAACAAACAATATATGATTGTGCCGTCCTTCCGTTTAAGTTCCATTTCATAGTTTTTAACGGACCCACTTTTATTCAACTCTTCCTGAAATTTCAGCATGTCATCCGGATTTACATAAGTTTCCCCCACATTCATGTTCATCATTTCTTCTTTGGTATAACCGAAAATGTTCAGAAGCGCCTGGTTTACTTCAACGAGCTTGCCTCCCGGGTCCCTGAGATAAATGGCGTCTTGGGAATTTTCGAAAATAGTCCGGTACTTGATCTCGCTTTCCTGTAATGCTTCATCCATTCGTTTCTTTTCGGTGACATCCCGAATTGTTTCAATTGCCCCGATGATGCGGCCATCCGAGTCACGAAGGGGTATTGCATTTCCCACAAAGTAAAGGTCTCCCCCTCTCAGGTTGGTTATGTGTCCCGTGCCGATCAGCACGTTGCCCTGCCGGTGCAAGTTTATATACACCCGCTCTACTTCTTCCTTCGGTTTCAGGACGAGATCTATCAGTATGGGCCTTCTTTCTCCATAAAAAGGTATGGAATGTTCGAAGTTGCCCTTTCCGATCATATCCGAAGCCTTCACGTCGGTCATTATTTCGATGGCGCGGTTCCAAGCTGTAACCTTGCCTTCCATATCTATGACAAGGGTGGCGTCCGGGAGGAACTCGATAATATCCTCCAGGCGGCGTTGTGAATTCTTCAGTTCCTCTTCTGCCCGCTTTCGCTCCGTAAGGTCATGCATTATGCTGAGAACAGCGGAATTTCCCATATAATCTAAATCTATCAATCGGGCGCTGACCATAACGGGAATTATCCTGCCGCTTCGATGAATGTGGGCCGATTCGAATGTAATCCGTCCATGCCGCTTTAGTTCTTCGATGCGTTCGGGCACTTTTTCCGCTTCTTCAGGGACATCGACATCAGACACTCTCATGCGCAGCAATTCGTCGCGGCTGTAACCCAGATATTCCGTGGCCATCTGGTTAGCTTCAAGGATTTTGGCGTCGAGGTCATGAATGAACATGGCGTCGCTGGCGCCGTTAAACAGCTCACGGTAGCGCTCCTCGCTTGCCCTCAGCGCCTCCTCCGTCCGCCTGCGCTCGGTTATATCCGTTATGAAGCCCTCGAGGGCGAGGAGAATCCCGTTTTCGGTGAATACGCCCCTGCCCTGCTCCCAAACCCACCTGATCTGGCCGTGCGCCGTCTGGATGCGGTAATTCAATTGATACGGACGCCGTTCTTCCAATGCCTTTTGTATGTCGTTCCACACATAATCCCGATCCTTGAAGTGGATTATGTCGTTGTAGCTCAATCTTGCGTTTTGAATGAAATCTTCCGGCGGGTATCCTGTCAGTTCCAGGCAACTGCCGCCGATAAATTCCATTGTCCATCCGGGGTCGTTCTTGCACTTGTAGGCAATGCCGGGGAGGTTTGAGATGAGGGTGGTAAGTTTGCGTTCACTTTCGCGTAACGCGTCCTCAGCCCGTTTACGATCCGTTGCGTCCTCAAAAACACCGTCAAGCCATTTTATTTCGCCGTTCTCGTCGTAACGCGCCCGAGTGGTGATCGAGCCGATTATTGGAGTGCCGTCTTTTTTCTTCAATTTAAGCTCATAACCTTTAACAAAACCCTGTTCTCGTATCAATTTCAGGAACTCTTTGCGCTCTTCGGGATCGCGGTAGGTGTCTCCAACTGAAATGTCAAAAAACTCCTCGAGGGTGTCATATCCGAATATACGGAGCATTGCGGGGTTTGCCTGAATGAATTTGCCGGGGAAAGAGACGGTGTTCCTGTATATCCCGACATTGATGTTTTCTACCAGTCCTCGGTATTGCTCGTCGCTTTGCCTGAGAGCATCCTCCGACATTTTGCGTTCCGTAATATCCTCTCCAGAGGATATTGTCCCCGTAATCATTCCCGTTTCATCCCGCAATATGTTATTGTGCCATGCGATTATTCTCTCTTTATTGTTTTTTGTGACAATCGGGTTTTCAAAATATTCGGCCGGTTCGAGCTTCCCCTCTATCAACTCGGAAAATGTGGACTTGGTTTTTTCCCGATCCTTTTCAGGAACAACCAAATCAAACCAGTTCCTGCCAATTATTTCCTCGCAGCCATACCCAAGAACATCGCAACCCTTCCTGTTGATAAGACCGATGGTCTGGTCCTTGTTAAGCACAACAATAATAGAGCCGGCTATATTGAGATACCGTTGCGCTCTCTCCTTTTCTTCTTTGAGAGTATTTTCGGCCTGAATCGCAGTATCCCTGGAGATCAGGGTAATGAAAACTATTCCCGCAAACAGAATGTACTCCGAAACGATGGTAATGTACTTCATGGAACCGGTGAACTCATATATTGTCGGCAGATAGTGTCCTTTAAGCAGAACGATATTGTAATATATCAAACACATGATAATTGTTGAGATCATCCACTTTTTCTCTTTCTCCGGGAAAAAAAGAGTTGCGGCGCCCGCGACCAGAAAAAGTATGTAATGACCCTTAAACTCCGCAGGCACAAGCATTGACAAGATGAGCTGATCTGTAGCTAGAAATACCAATAAAAATACTCGGGCAAAAGTGTATCTGCCCCGCTTATTGAACACAAATACCATTATAATAGAGGCAAGAGCAATTAACTGTATATAGATTCCAGGATGATAATGAAGTCGGAGTGACCTTGTCAGCAATAAACAGTCTATCAGGATTGCCAAAATCGCCATCATATTACAAAGACGTATATATCTCGCCTCCTCCGGCGGCATATTGGGGGTTACGCCGAACTCCCTGACAGCCCGGAGCATGTTTAAGGCAGTTGATATGAGCGGCATTTAATACTCCTCTCTTCGTTATCCTCGGCCCGGATGTGTTTTCCGATCAAGTAATTAAAGGGAACATGGTATTCGCGTTAATGCGCCGAGGTTTTCAGGGGGTCTTCCTGAGGATGATAGTTTAGCGAATTCCAGTTTTCCGGAAATATCCAGGATACATACCTGATGTCTGATAAATATGAACAATAATCTGCTTCCCTTACCGGTCAATTCCCAAAATCATGGCAACATTTTTAGCACAAATGCGCCAATAATGCAATTATTGCGTCTGGAAGCCTGTCGAATCAACGGTTCTCGTAGCGCCTGCTCCTTTTCTTTTCGATTGCGAGGAAGCGGAAACGGCCTATAAGAGATGCGACACGCCGCCGCCCGCTCGGCAGTCCTGATGCGCAAATTGGTCAAGTAAGCGCCAATACGCGCAGTTTTTCGATATATGAATGAACTGTAGCGGGATCGAGATCGTTGGAATTGTAGCGAGGTTTAAATGCGGCAATGAAGCTTTTATGTGTGCTTATCTCATCGAAGCCGTTATCGAAGAAGTATTGTACCGCCTGGCAGAATTCTGGATTCTGGAAACTGCCTGTGGCCAGCAGCGGGTCGTCGGATTTGATGAGGAAATTACCGTCAAGATATGGATGGCCCGTATTTACCGGCTCGATGAGATGCCATCTTAAAAGCGCGCGTGAGACCGCTCCTTTCCACGTGATATGCAGGCCGAACTGACGCGCCTTCACCCAAACGACACCCAAGTATGGCGGGGTTTGCTTGCCCATCATTGCCGTATAAACGCGCACTTCGGCTTCATAATTTGATAATCGAACAAAAGGCTCCGACGCAAAATTGCTTTTTTGTCTGGGGAAATTGCCAGTGATGACATCCTTCAATGTCGTATTAACGACTTTCCCTCCTAACGCAAGGGCCAATTTCTTTATTTTTTTGCGATGCCCGAACAGCCCCTCATAAAGAATCGCCAATATAATTACCGCAACAATTACCGAAAAAATAGGGGCTAAAATGTTATTTACTATGATCTCTTTTGTCATTAAATGCCCCCAAAAGAATTATTTCCTGAAGAAAAGCCGGAACAAAAGCGTTAATACTACGCTCAGCAAAATACCGGTTGCAAGGGGAAAATAAAAGTTAAAATTGCCCCTTCTCCATACGATGTCGCCCGGCAGCTTGCCCAGCAGGGGAATCTTGGGAAGCCATATCATCAGCAGGCCGATTATGACCAGCGCCGCTCCGAATATCACTAACAACCTTCCCAGCTCACTCATCATACGCTTATAGTAATCTCAGTTTACCGACCCGCAAATCAAGATTATGCATGGTAATTTTGCAACATCAAGATGCCAGGTTCTACGGCTGGCAGTTTACATCCTAAAATTTTCGATTTAAATTCGATGAAAAAGATTTATTCCCTTCAAGGAGGATGAACATGGGATCTCAACTCTGGAGGCCGGACGCCGAGCGGCTGAAAAAGGCGAACATGACCCGATACATGGATTATCTGGCTCAGAAGAAAAACCTCAAATTCAAGTCTTATGGCGATCTATGGAAATGGTCGGTGGAAAGCCGTGAGGATTTTTGGGTAAGCATCTGGGAATTTGGCGGCGTCATAGCGTCGAAGAAATGGGACAAGGCGCTTGAAAATCCCGACCAAATGCTCAAGTCGAAATGGTTCGTGGGATCAAGGCTCAATTTCGCCGAAAACCTTCTCAGGTACCGTGATGATCGCGAGGCGATGGTGTTTCGCGGGGAATCGGGGAATAGCCGGCGGATAAGCTACGCCCAGCTTTACGATCAGGTGGCGCGAATGGCGAAGTCCCTTCGGGACTTCGGAGTGCAGAAGGGCGACCGCGTCGCGGGCTTCATGCCCAATATGATCGAGACAATCATCGCCATGCTGGCCGCCACCAGCATCGGCGCCATCTGGTCGTCATGCTCCCCCGACTTCGGCATCAAGGGCGTCCTGGACAGGTTTGGGCAGATCCAGCCGAAGGCGCTGTTCAGCGCAAACGGCTATTCCTACAACGGCAAGAACCTCGACTCCCTCGAACGCATCACCGGAATTCTAAAAGACCTGCCAAGCATCAAAAAAGTGGTGATCGTCCCCTACACCCAGGATGCGCCGGACATCGGGTCGGTGCCGAATGCCGTAATGTGGAACGACTTCATTTCAAAACAATCCGGCCTCGATATCGAATTCGAGCAGGTTCCTTTCGATCATCCGCTATACATCATGTATTCATCGGGAACTACAGGCCTGCCGAAATCAATCGTGCACGGCGCGGGTGGCACGCTTCTCCAGCACCTGAAGGAACTGATGCTCCACACCGATCTCAAGCGAGAGGACAAGATATTTTATTTTACGACCTGCGGCTGGATGATGTGGAACTGGCTTGTTAGCTCGCTAGCGGCGGGCGCGACACTGTTGCTGTTCGATGGCTCCCCGTTCTACCCCGATGCGGGCGCACTCTTCAAGTACGCCGAGGACGAGAAGATGACCGTCTTCGGCGCCAGCGCAAAATACCTGGCATCGGTGGAAAAAGCGGAGCTGAAGCCGAAGGAAAAATATAATCTAGATTCGCTGAAGGCCATGCTGAGCACCGGGTCGCCGCTTTCGGTCGAAAGCTTCCACTTCGTTTACGATCACATCAAGAAAGATATGTGCCTGGCCTCGATAAGCGGCGGGACGGACATCATCTCGTGCTTTGCGCTCGGCAACCCCATAGGCGCCGTCTACGAGGGCGAGCTTCAGACGCGCGGGCTGGGCATGGACGTTCGAGTGTTCGACGAAGACGGCAAGCCGGTGGTTGGCCAGAAGGGCGAGTTGGTTTGCGCAAAATCCTTCCCGTCCCAGCCGATTTATTTCTGGAACGACCCGGACGGCTCGAAGTACCGCGCCGCCTATTTCGACTATTACCCAAATATCTGGCAGCACGGCGATTATGCCGAATTGACCGAGCATGACGGCATGATAATCTACGGCCGCTCGGACGCCACGCTCAACCCGGGCGGAGTGCGCATAGGAACGGCGGAAATCTATCGCGTCGTTGAGGGCATGGATGATATACAGGACAGCGTGGTTATCGGCCAGCCGTGGGACAACGATGTCCGCGTGATCCTGTTCGTAGTCATGAAGCAGGGGCGCAAGTTCTCTAATGAACTCGCCAATATAATCAGGAAAAACATCCGCGAAAACACCACCCCGCGACATGTTCCCTCGATAATTATGGAAGTTACCGATATTCCTCACACGCTCAACGGCAAAAAGGTTGAGATCGCCATTCGCAAAACCATCGCGGGCGAGGAGGTTAAAAACAAGGATGCGCTGGCAAACCCCGATGCGCTCGAACAGTATAAAAAGCGCAAAGAATTGATGGAATAAACACAAAACTTTCCATCTGCCGATGTTAAAAAAATCGCCTGATATTTGTTTACAGGGGGCGCGGCAAAGCCGGATGGACTTGCCGCGCCCTACCGCCAAAGCCCAAAGACAAAAGACCAAAGACCACACAATTGAAATGATTTTCATTTTCCTTTAAAATAACAAGACTTTATGGAAACCAAAGGATACAACCCTGAACAGACAGAGAAGAACTGGTACCAATGGTGGGAGAGCCAGGGCTTTTTCGCGCCCCAGAAAGGCGCAACCGGTGAGCCGTATTGCATAGTCATCCCGCCACCTAACGTAACCGGCTCTCTCCACATGGGCCATGGCCTGAACAATACGCTTCAGGACATACTCATCCGCTACCATCGTATGAAAGGCGACAAAGCGCTGTGGGTCCCCGGGATGGACCACGCGGGCATCGCCACGCAATATGTGGTAGAGCGCGAAATCAAGAAGGACGGCTCGGACCGCCACAAGCTGGGGCGGGAAAAATTTGTCGAGCGGGTTTGGGAATGGGTGGAGACCTCTGGGGGAATGATCCTCAACCAGTTGCGCAAGCTCGGCTGCTCATGTGACTGGTCTCACCAGCGGTTCACCCTGGACCGCGGCTTGAGCCGCGCCGTGCGCGAGGTCTTTGTCAAGTTGTGGGAGGATGGGCTTCTTTATCGCGGCAAGAGGCTGATTAACTGGTGTCCCCGATGCCATACAGCGTTGAGCGATCTCGAGGTCAGTCTCCCGAAAGACCCGAAAAAGGGCAACCTGTGGCATCTGCGCTATCCGCTCAAGGAAGGCGGCCACATAACCGTCGCGACCACACGGCCCGAAACTATGCTCGGCGACACAGCGGTCGCCGTGAACCCCGAAGACCAACGTTATACAAACCTCATCGGGAAGATGGCCATCCTGCCTTTCCTCAACCGCGAGATACCGATAATAGCGGACGAGCACGTTGACCAGAATTTCGGCACGGGCGCGCTTAAAATCACTCCCGCGCACGACTTCGACGACTTCGCCATCGGCGAGCGCCACAAACTCGAGATGATCAACATCTTCGACATGAACGCATTCATCAACGAGTCGGGCGGGCCATTCAAGGGAATGGACCGCTACAAGGCCCGCGAGAAGGTCATCGAGGAGCTTGACGCTATGGGACTACTTGGCCCCATCGAGGATTACCCGTTGCGGGTTGGGCGCTGCTATCGTTGCCGTACAGAGGTCGAGCCTTGGCTTTCGGACCAGTGGTTTGTGAAAGCGAAGCCGCTTGCCGATGATGCGGCGCGCGCCGTGCGCGAGGGCCGCACAAAGATCGTCCCCCAAAACTGGGAGAAAAATTATTTCGAGTGGATGGACAACATCCGCGACTGGTGTGTGAGCCGGCAGATATGGTGGGGGCATCGGATACCCGCGTGGTATTGTGACAAGTGCGGGGGGATCACCGTGAGCCGCGAAGATGCTACTAAGTGCTCGAAATGCGGGTCGGGCGAAATACATCAGGATACGGATGTGCTCGATACGTGGTTCAGCTCGGCCCTGTGGCCCTTCTCGACACTCGGCTGGCCGGACGAAACCCCCGATCTCGGAACGTTTTATCCGACCTCCGTGCTAGTGACCGCGTTCGACATCCTGTTCTTCTGGGTGGCGCGAATGATGATGATGGGCATCCATTTCATGAAGGACGTGCCATTCCGCGAGGTTTACATACACGCTCTGGTGCGTGACGAATACGGCGAAAAGATGAGCAAGAGCAAGGGCAACGTCATTGATCCCCTGGTCGTAATTGACAAGTACGGCGCCGACGCCTTCCGCTTCACACTCGCAGCCTTCGCGGCGCAGGGCCGGGACATAAAGCTGAGCGAAAGCCGCATCGAGGGATATCGTCATTTTTGCAACAAAATATGGCAGGCCGCGCACGGCGTCGCGCTGAAGGACATCAGCGGATTCAACATCGAAACGGCGAGAAAATTGCCATACTCCCATGAGGAGAGATGGATTCGCTCCCGCCTCGGCAAGACCATCGCCGCCATGCGCGAGGCCATCGAATCATACAGGTTCAACGAGGCCGCCACGGCCATCTACAACTTTATTTGGCTGGAATATTGCGACTGGTTCATCGAGATGAGCAAGCCGTCGCTCTACGGCGACGATAAGGACGCCGCCGCCGCTGTCCGCCGCACCCTCATTGATGTGCTCGAAGCGGCCATGCGCCTGCTCCATCCGATCATGCCCTTCCTGAGCGAAGACCTGTGGCAATCCCTTCCCGTTCCAAAGCCGACCAAAAGCATCATGCTCGCGCCCTACCCCGACGCGAAGGATTTCCCGTTCGACAAGGTCGCGGAAGAGGAAATGACAATCGTAATGGATGTGATCAACGCGCTGCGCAACATCCGCGGAGAAAACGGCATCAAGCCGGGTGCCCGCATCCCCGCCGTCCTCATCACCAAGGACGAATCCTTCGGCCACCTCCTCTGGGGGCGCCACGTCCACATCGAGGGCCTCGGGAAATTATCGTCCCTCGAAATAAAGGTCGGGGGCGAGCCGCCCCAAAAGGCCGCAGCGAGCACCGTCTGGGGCGTTGACATCCACGTCCCGCTCGAGGGCGTCGTGGATTTCGCCGAGGAGGTCAAGCGCCTGGAAAAGGAAAAATCTCGCATCGGCAAACAGCTCGAAGGCGTCCTTAAAAAACTATCAAATGACGAATTCATAGATAAAGCGCCCCCGGACGTGGTCGAAAAAGAGCGCGAGAAAAAGGACGAGCTTACACAACTCGCCCAAAGCGTCGAAAAACACCTTGATCGCATGCGCGCATTTTTATAAGAATTCTATTGCAAAATTGTTTTTGGGAAAACCCTTTTTAAATCTGCCCGTCTGGGGATAAGTGTTTGCCAATCTTGGTGAAAACTTTTAAACATTCTTAGTGTTATGTCTCATATATTACGGTTCTCGTTTCATTGACGGCTTGCCGGAAATAAGGGTTGTGGAATTCCTTATTCTCAACGAGATCAACTTTGCGGCCATAGCTTCTCCAGCTCTTCCATTAAATCCATATAATCATTGAAGAGATTTCTTTTATCATCCGGAATAAACTCCACCAGGAAGTCCAAGTCGCTGCTTGCCCGATCGAAATCCTCTCCCCTCGCGGCTGAGCCGAATAACTCCAGTCGTCTTATCCGGTATTTCCGGCATATTCCAGCCAGCTCATTGCGCTTTTCTTCTACAATGTGAACCATTTCAACCTCGATATTCCTATTTTAGTTAAAACAGTTGTGATTGTCCAATTAAAGGGTTGCCCAGCTTAAAGCTGAGCGAAGCGAACCGACATGGGGCAACAAATAACCCTTTGTTTTCAAAGGGTTACGCCGAATTACAAATAAAAAAGGGTGTGGATACTTAATAACCACAACCTTATCTACAACCTTGCTTGTATTTCTGCGCTTCAATCAGGAAATAAAGCCCGTTTTATCCTATTCCTGTTTTTAAAATTTCCTTGCCCTTAGGTTGCAATTATGCATTTTAAATGCATAATAATAGGTAAAAGGGAGAATGAAATGGCTACTAAATATATCCCTCGTTCTTTAGAACCTGTCCTAATACGGGCGGCAAGGGAATTTCCCGTAATAGTCCTGACCGGGCCGAGACAATCGGGGAAAACCACTCTGCTTAAGCGTCTTTTCGCAGAGAAGTGCCGTTATGTTTCCATGGAACCGCCGGATGTTCAGGCAGCCGCCGCAAGCGACCCTCGGGGATTCCTGGATATGAATCAACCTCCAGTCATCTTAGACGAGGTTCAATATGCCCCGAACCTGCTTCCGTATATAAAAGAGCGAGTAGACGCACAACGGGATGAAACCGGCCAATACCTTCTTACCGGCTCGCAAAACCTGCTGCTCATGGAGCGTGTGACCGAATCGCTCGCCGGACGCGCAGCCATTCTCCGTCTGCTTCCTATTTCCCGCAGGGAATTATCCGGACATCCGCTATACCCGCTTCCGTGGGAACGAGAAAAGCAATCTGACCGCGAAAGCCTCCCCGTTCGGGAACTTTGGAGCACTTTCCTACGCGGCGGATACCCGGAGCTTAACGCTTATCCCGACAGGGATGTATCCATGTGGCATGCAAGCTATGCGCAAACCTACCTCGAGCGCGATGTGAGGACGCTGAGGCAGGTGGGAGACCTCATCCAGTTTCAGAATTTCCTTCGAGCTCTGGCGGCCCGCAGTGCGCAGCTTTTGAACCAAACAGAACTGGCGCGGGACCTTGGCGTGGCTGTGAATACCGTCAAGGCATGGCTGAGCGTGCTCGAGGCGACATGGCAGATCGTCGTACTGCGCCCCTATTTCGCCAACGTGGGCAAGCGTCTGGTGAAGACGCCCAAGGTATACTTCACCGACGTCGGCACACTCTGCCACCTTGCGGGACTGCGCGACCCGGAACACGCGGCCTCAGGCCCCATGGCCGGAGCAATTATGGAAACGGCGGTGTGCGCGGAGATCATAAAAACTTATGTGCATCGCGGCGTCGAGCCGCAGATTTATTTCTGGCGCACTGCCGCCGGAACGGAGGTGGATTTTATAGTTGAGGACTCAGGAAAACTCATACCCATCGAGGTGAAACTGTCCGCCACCCCCAATCCCCGCATGGCATCCGCAATAACGGGATTCAAGAATGACTTTCCCAGCAGGGCGATGCCAGGTTATGTCGTCCACCCGGGCGACGTCAGCCTTCCTCTAGGACCGGATGCAACAGCTTTGCCGTTTACGGAACTATGAGTTAGCCTCTCTATTTTTTTGCTTAAATTATACGCGCGAACACGGCAAAATAACACGCCCCGAAGCCGACCAGAAGGGGAGGAAAAAGAGGGCTGTCGGGAGCGTAAGCTGGGCGCTGAAAGCACAGGGGAAATATTGTAAGCTCTTGTGATGCGCACTCACTCCCTTCCCTTCTCCCATAGTGAGAGAGTGGAGGGGTGGGGTCACGTTTTTCAAATTGGTTATTGAATTTGTGCTTGGTTCTCCAGCGGCAAGCCGCCCTGCTTACGTTTCACTTTAGACGGGCTACCCGCTCAACTGCCTCTTCAACAATGCCCCATTTCCTACGGAACTGAACAACCTTGTTAGCGACCATGTGAGATGTAATTTCTTTCTAAGATTTGACCACTGTTAGAGTTGAAGGAAATTATAAAAGCTGGTTGTTTGGGAACAGTAATTTTCTTAGTGGCTAAAACCTCACCTGTTTTTTTCAGGAAGACGAATTCATGCGGCCCGGAAGGGATTTTAATGATTGAGCGAGTAATTGCACGTAACTCACCATCTACTTTTACATAAAGATTATTAAGAGGCGATGATTCGAGAAAAAGACTAACGCCTCCACCAAAGCCTCCTCCAGTTTGGTATGCTTCTGTTTCAAGTTGGATTGAAAGTACATTTTCTTCAAGTGCGGGGGGAATTGGTACAGGACTTGATTTTTTCATAACATTAAGAGCCCAGATACGCATTTCGTTGGGAGTTTTAGATTCTTTGGATTGGTTCAATGTTTCAACAGCCAACTTCACATACTCCTTTTCAAGTTCAGGACGGCTTAACGCTGAAGAAACATAATAACCAATAATCGCGATTATAACAGGTGTAAGAATAGCACCCACAAATTGGCCAATGGTGGCAAATTTGTCCCAGAAATCCTTTTCTTTACTAGTGCTTGTTGAATTCATGAATGAGCCTCCTTATTTTTTATCTGATAAATCACTGGCTTGTAACGCGGCTCAGGGATGGGGAAATAGGGGACGCTTACCTATTTCCCCCTATTTCCCCTGAATCATAATCTATTGCCTCATAGTATTTCCATTACCTCTTGTTGCTTACGCAACCCAGCAGTGCGGATGGACCACCCGCGTAATCCTATTTAAGGGAATTAAGAAAATACAATGCTTACAATATCTTCGATAAAACTGCTTGTTTTTTTTACCCCTGGTTTATATTTTCCAGGATGCCCGCATTTATTTCTAAGGCCCAAGGCTTCCTCTAGTATATCTTTCTGGTTCTTATCAAAAATGCCAAGTTCCATTGTAGCCAGAATCAAAATTTTCTCTTTAATATAAGCAAGGTCGTCAATTTTCTTTACTTTTTTCGCACCTGAATCGTGTTTACTAATGGCTGAATTTAATTTATTTTCTCCTTGTTTAATCGCATCTTCTTGAATTTTTCTAACTGCGCCAGACCACAGAAACACAATTGCAGCGCGTAACGCTCCTACTCTAAGGCATTTGATGGATTCTTGGATATAGTCAGATACCTCTTTGTTTGAAATTGACATTGTGATAGTTTCTAAAGAGGAAACATCTTGTTCAATTTCCATTTCTGATTCTTGAAGGCCCAATTTGGCCTTTATATATTTCAGCCCTGCTCTGGTGATGGACCATAAAAATTTCCCGTTTTTTTTACAAGGACTATCAACAAAATGCCCTAATTTTGAAAGTGCATCAGAGATATTAATTTTTGATGCATTTTTTACCCGCGCACGCTTTAAGAGATATCTTATTTCATAAACAGCAAGATTTTCTTTTTTTTCATACGCTTGTGCGTAGTAAAGAATTGCCAAGCAAAATTCTTTTGCAGGTTGCCCTTTTAAAGGGTTGAGAAATTCACCGACTGAAATCGTCATTGATCATCCTCTGTAATGGGCTGCTTTGTTCCTTTTCGTACATTGTACTTCTCTCTTATAAATGTTTCCCCATGTACCGTAAGTAAAAAGCCCTTTCCTTTTTTTGTATATAGTTCTTTTCCTTTATTATTTTTTGCACTTTTAATAGTCATGTCAGGGCGGTTTGGAATTATTAGATCATTTTGTTCTGCTATTTTCTTCACATCTTTGGTAGTTATCGGCCTATTGCCGTATTGTGAATAATACCAAGCTACAACAAGGTGAACATTGTCATCTGGCTTTTTTTCGCTGTGATTGCTGAAGAAGTCTCTTTCATTGCATTGGCGATCATCAGATGGATCCTTTCCCCTTTTCTCGTCAGGTGATTTTGGTATGGATTTAAAGTAAAAGGGCATTAGAATTTCAAACGCTTTAAGTCGGATTGCTGGGTCAAATTCCGATATTGTTTGATTCATTTCTGCCAATTTAATTTTCGCTTCAGCAATTTCATCTTTACTCATTTTTTTAGACTCCGAATAGATTTTTTACCCCATCATTGAAAGCCAAATTGGGTTTCATAAGGGTATTTACCACAATATCTTGCGATATTAAATTAAAATTATAACAACAGGTTGTGGTTCTGTCAAGTGGTTAAAAGAGATTTCTAACGAAATGAACAATGAGGGGTATTGCTTATGGTCTAAATATAAATACCTGGGGACGGTGTTGAACCCCGATATATCGGGGTTGCTCTACTGCCTATCCTGTCTGATAAATCACTGGCTTGTAACGCGGTTCAGGGATGGGTTTTCCTTCTGCCCGCGCGGCTTCAAGCCATGCTTTTTTGGCTTTTTCAACCTCTGCGAGGGCTTTTTCAGGGGTTTGACCAAAGGCTGAGCAAAATTCCAAATCGGGGATGTCGGCAATATATCCGCCGTCCTCGTCGCTGAAAAAAATATTTATGTGATAATCGGTCATTTCAATCTTCCAGCTTTAAATTATGCCTCTCAACCAATTTCAGGAATTGGCGAATCTGATACGATTTAGCCTCTCCCTTTTCGTCCTGCAGGTTGACCAACTCGGGTATATCAGGATGATAAAATACGTGATGGCTTCCCGCCACTCTCGACAACCTGAACCCAAACCCTTCTACCAGATTAATCAAATCGTTGAAAGGAACATTATTCAGAGCGCCCTGCGAAAGGCGCTTAAGCAGCCTTCTGCGGTTCATCTAAAAAAAAACCAAAATGCCCGGGGACGGAGTTGAATCCCGATGAATCGGGACTGCTCTGCCGCCCAAGAAACCCAGGAAACATATAAAATACTTTAGATATTTTTTCAGGATATGTCAATTATGGAAGAAATAGAGACAGGCCTATTTTTCCCCTGTTTTTTCCATAACAAAAATAGCGGATATTTATATCTTATCAGCGGGCAGGGTCGGGCCGTTCCTAATTATCGGATTTAGGCAAGGCATTGATGACGGAGGAAAGCTCGACGATTTCGAGGTTATCGGGGCATTCGGGCCAGTTGTGTCGCCAGCAGACGATGATGTCGCAGCCTTCGGGGTTGTGGCGGTGGTCGCGGAACGCGCGGCTTTCGAATTCAAACTCGATTCGAACGCGCTGCCATTTGCCCGGGCCGATCTGGCGCTTGGCTTCAAAGAGAATTTAAACACAAAGGCACAAAGTTCCATAAGTTTTCTTTCTTAGAGTTTTTTGTGTCTTCGTGTTTGAAAAAAATCTGCGTCATCGGAATTTGTCGGGAACTGTAGACCATGGCCCGAAATGACTTTCAAAAGACTTATGACTGTATCGGCCTTTCATTATGTATTTAGAGCGTGTAGGGATTTGCCGCATTTTTCTTACGAGCAGTCCCCAATCTTCCAGCAAGGCTTTGTCATCGAGCCTGGCATTGCTCATATCCGGAGCCAGTCCGGCGCTCTTTACTGCTTCGTTCCAGGTTGAGAAATACTTTATTGTAGAGTAATCGGAGATTCCCGATAGTGCTCTGAATTGACTTCGCGATGGAGGGTGGCCGAGTTTTTTGGCGCACATTCGAATAGCTTCAATAACTTCTTCTCTACTGGCCGCGATTGGAACCTTTCAATTTTATTTGTCCCGCGACATTTTCAGCGCGTCAAGAGGGAAATAGGGAACTTACCTATTTTCCCACTATTTACTCATATTCCTATTTTAAATAAGGCAATTGTTATTGTCCAGTAAGAAATGTTGATTTTTTGGCGCCCTTATACGCTTGACCCCGATGCATAGGGTGAGCTACTATGCTGCTATGATGGGTTTTTCATTTGAAAAGCTGAAAGGGTATTGGGAGAGGGTGTTCAGGTGGGTTCGGGAGAACCGGTTGCTATGGCTTTTTGCGGTGCTTCCGCTGGTGGCGATTCTGGCCGGGTTTATTATTGGGGGGAGCGAGCGATCTATTGGCAATGACACGTTCAACGGTGTTAAGGACGGCATCTGGTTTGCCGTTGTTACATTGGTTGCTCTTGGGTACGGCGAGAAATACCCCATTTCAACGATGGGGCGGTTCATCACGATAGTCCTCATGTTTTTCGGGTTGAGTTTCAGCGCAGTTTTCACCGCAATAATTGCCAGTTATTTTGTTGAAAGACGCATGAGGGATGCGAAGGGAATGGGGGAGATAAAGTGGAAGGGCCATATTGTGCTTTGCGGATGGAACTCGCGCGCCATGTCCATAGTTCAGAAGCTCACAGCCGAGGGGTCGAAGGCGAAGTCACTGGTGCTTGTCAATGACCTGCCCGAGGAGGACGTTGTGAACATTCTTCAGGAGGTCAAGTCCGCCCGGGTGAAATACACGCGGGGCGACTTTGTGCGCGAGGGGGTGCTGCAAAGGGCCAATGTCGAGGAGGCGGAAACGGTAGTAATCCTTGCCGACACTTACGGGGCAAAAGCGGAGACGCGCCCTGACGACCGCGCCATCCTAGCCGCTTTCGCCGTGCGCAGCCTCAACACCAACGCCCGCCTCTGCGCCGAGGTCGAACGTGAAGACAGTGTCGCTCACCTCAACCGCGCCAACGCCGATATCATCGTCCAGACCGATGCCCATAACCCCTTCCTCATCGTGAACGCCGCCCTGAGTCCCGGCGTTACTCTCGCCTTCCAGGACCTCCTCAACTGGGATTATGGCCATTCAATACTGCAAAAGAGGTTTCCTGTTCACCTGGTCGGGAAGAACTATTCCGAGGCGTTCAGATATTTTCGTGAAAAAGAAAATGCTCTTCTGATCGGCCTTACGTCGGAGGAAGAGGAGGGCATGAACCTGGACGACATACTGACCGGTGATATTTCCGCCTCAGCCATTGATCGGTTTATAAGGAAGAAGTTCGAGGGGCGGGAAAACACCTATTTCCAGAAGCGCAAGAAATTAAATGTCAAGTTCAACCTCCCCGATAGTTATGTCCTGGGCGAAAACGACATGGCCCTGTTTCTCATGCGATGCGACGTTCCCATTGCAGTTTGATTTATTACCCTTATCCGCTTGACCCCGACGCATGGGGTAAGTTAATATGATATGAGTATGGGTTTGCTTCTGGATAAGCTGAGGGGGGTTTGGGAGAGGGTGTTCAGAAGGGTTCGGGAGAACCGGTTGCCGTTGCTCTTTGCGATGCTTCTGCTGGTGATAGTGCTGGCGGGGCTTGGCGTCGCAAAGACCGAGCGATCCATGGCGAATAATACGTTCGAGAGTGTCTGGGACGGCATCTGGTTTGCCTTTGTTACCATGACCACAGTTGGGTACGGCGACAAATACCCCATCTCGACGCTCGGGCGGTTCCTGGCGGTAGTTATCATGTTTTGCGGGATAAGTTTCACCGCTGTATTCACCGCTGTAATTGCGAGCTATTTTGTTGAAAAACGCATGAGGGAGGCGAAGGGAATGGAGGAGATAAAGTGGAAGGGCCATATCGTGCTTTGCGGGTGGAACTCGCGGGCCATGCGCGTGGTGCAAAGGCTAACCGCCGAGGGGTCGAAGGCTAAGCCGCTGGTGCTTGTCAACGACCTGCCCGAGGAGCATGTTGCGAACATTCTTCAGGCGGTCAAGGCCGCTCAGGTGAAATACGCGCGGGGCGACTTTGTGCATGAGGGGGCGCTGCAAAGGGCCAATGTCAAAGAGGCGGAGACAGTGATAATCCTTGCCGACACTTATGGGGCAAAGGCGGGGACTCGCCCTGACGACCGCACCATCCTCGCCTGCTTCGCCGTGCGGAGCCTTAACGCCGGCGCGCGCCTTTGCGCCGAGGCCGAACATGAAGACAGCATCGCTCACCTAAAACGCGCAAACGCCGACACCATTGTCCAGACCGGCGCTTACAACCCATTCCTCCTCGTGAACGCCGCCCTGAATCCCGGCGTCACTCTCGCCTTCCAGGACCTGCTCAACTGGGATTACGGCCATTCAATACTTCAAAAGAGGTTCCCCATCCAGCTAGTCGGAAAAAAATATTCCGAGGCCTTCATATATTTTCATGAAAAAGAAAACTCTTTGTTGATAGGCCTTGCGTCGGAGGAAGAGGAGGGCATGGGTTTGGACGATATACTGACCGGTGATATGTCTGCCATTGACCGCTTCATAAAGAAGAAATTCGAGGGGCTGGAAAAGACCTATTTCACGAAGCGCAGAAGACTCAATGTCAGGCTAAATCTCCCCGATAATTATACCCTGCGCCAAAATGACATGGCCCTTGTAATCGTACAGGGGGCGTCGTCATGAAGAAGGCTCGTTACGAAGTTCTCTCGAAGGTGCCTCTTTTTAAGGGCCTCAAGGAAGAGACACTTCAAAATCTCGCCGAAAAGTCTAAAACGATTGTTTTACACGAAGGAGAGACAGTGCTCCGAGAGGGCGAATCCGGCGCGGAAATGTTCATCCTGACCAAGGGCACCGTCCGTATAACAAAGATCATCACCCTGCACAAATCCGATCCCGGCCTCGCAGATATGGAAAAGGACCTCATTACGCTCACCGCCGAAAACAACCCCTTCTTCGGGGAAATGGCGCTGCTCGAGAAAGAGGAGCGCACAGCCACCGTCACCGCAGTCACCGACGTCGAGCTGGTGAGCATCGGCAACGACGAATTCGAGGCCATCGCAAAAGAGGATTACGAGAGCGCCTACAAGATCGTCCTCCGCATCGCCCGCACCGTAAGCTCAAGACTGCGTAAAACCAACAAGGACGTGGTCAAGCTGACCACCGTCCTCGGCATCGCCCTAGCAAAAGACCGGTGAGAATGTTTCGCCGGAAGAATAGTGGTAATAAAAATTTATTCTTTGTGTCTTGGGAGGTTTAAACTTCGTCAATAGCCCATTTCGCCGCGGAGTTTGCGGATGGTGGTGGCAATCTCGATATTTGCGCGGGCCAGAGGAATTCCCGCGCTAAGGGCAAGCACCAGATAGTATCCGTCGTGCACGGGCGCCGTTATATATGCGGCCTTTTCGCTCTCTATGACGAAATACTTCGGCTCTCCCAGACCGGCGGTTTGCCCGGCGCGCTTTACGGCATCGAGCAGTATACCGTGATGCGCGCCGATAAAACGTACGTGATCTGCGTCACTATTCAAGGCGAAACAATCAACCGCCTCCCCCTCCCAATCGGCAAAAACCGCGCACTCGGAACCGGGAACCGATTCAACGAGCGATTTAAGCATCTCTTGAAATGACATCATGATAAAAGTGGAATCTTAGTTACACAACCAATTCCATTATTTTGGCATCTTTATTGAGCGGTATATCGTCATCAATCGGCTCTAAATACAGATCTATCGCCTCACGGATATTCGCCAGCGCTTCTTTTTCCGTGTCCCCCTCACTTACACAGCCCGGAAGTGACGGCACATAAACAGTAAAGCCGCTTTCCTCGCATTTTTCAAGAACCACTTTAAGCTTCATATCTCGCATCCTATCCAATAGGGTAAGATGCCGATGCCCTTCGCGTCAACCTATTTGTAAATAGAGAAAGGCCTAAATCGAATTCAGAGTTGCAATTACCTCCCGATAGGGTAAATTGAATGCAAAATCCGAATCTGGAGTGTGCAATGGCTGACAAGGACAAGAAGGATAAGGTTGTATGGGAAAAGGATGGACACATAGCGTGGATAAGGCTGAACCGGCCGGAAGTGCGCAACGCAATTGACCTCGACGTGTGGGCGCGCGTCCCCGAGGTTGCCGCCGAGGTCGGCGATGACAAGGATGTTCGCGTTGCGATACTGACCGGTGCGGGCGACAAGGCGTTCAGCGCCGGGTTGGACCTCAAAAGCGGCGGCCAACTTACCGGCAACCAGGCCGGACAAAGCATCGCCTCGTTCATTCGCGGCTTTCTGGAAAAGCTTCAGGAACTGCAGGCCTGCTGGACATCGCTCGAGAAGCTGCGCGTGCCCGTCATCGCCGCCGTGAACGGCTACTGCCTCGGCGCCGCCTGCGAGCTTATTCTAGCCTGCGACATCCGCATCGCATCCGAGAGAGCGGTGTTCTCGATCCCCGAAGTGCTCTTCAATATCGTGCCCGATCAGGGCAGCACACAGAGGTTGCCAAGAATCGTCGGGCAGGGAATGGCGAGGGAGCTTATGTATACGGGGCGCAGGATAGACGCGGCGGAAGCGCTTCGCATTGGCCTCGTCAATCACACGTACCCCCATGAGCAACTGCCCGACAAAGCGAAGGAACTCGCTCTCGAAATCGCCGCAAACGGGCCGCTGTCCGTCGAGGCCACCAAGAGATGCCTCAATATGTCAATGCGCATTCCGCTCTACGAGGGCCTCGAGTACGAGGCGCTCATCGCCGCCGCAAACATCATCGCAGACGACACCCGCGAAGGCATGATCGCCCAGATAACCAAAAAGAAAGCGGACTTCAAGCGGAAATAGCGACCCGGTAAGATCAACGCCTTTTGATGTAGAAATATCTCAGACCCTGAGAAGAGATCCGGCCTTCAGGGGCTTTTTCACAAGCGGCCTGTCGCAGGAATGCAGGCACAGCCCGCAGAAATCGCCCCAGTCTATCGCCTTTTGGTATTCGGCCTGAGTCGAGGAGATGACGGGGTCTTTGAGGAAGTGGCGAACCTTTCCCCATGCGATGTCCCACTTGTTGAAGCGGTCCTTTTTCGGGGTCTTGATGTCCACGAACCCGCCCGATTCTTTGGGGAACCCGAGGAGCGAATAGGAACAGGCGAGTTTGTCCAGCCCCGCGTACTCGATGGTCTTGCCCGCGATCTCGAGCGACCGCGGCGCATCCTTTTTCATCGCGTTCGTCGGGCATGCGCCGACGCAATTCATGCAGCGGTCGCAAAGCGGAGCGCCTTTGTAAATGGCGTCGGGCCTCAGCTCCGCACTTGTGAGAACCGACACCAATCTGTTGTGCGAGCCGAATTCGGGGGTGAGGAAGAGGTTTGAGAACCCGAACTCGCCCAGCCCCGCCGCGAACGCCGCATGGCGGTGGCTGAACTCGCCCATCGGATCAACGACGTTGCAGTCCTTCATGTAAACGGTCGGGACAACGGGAAAACTTTTATGCCCCTTAAGCTCGATGAACCTCGCGAGGTCGAAAGCGGCGCCGCCCAGTCGCTTGTTGGGGATTATGTACCCGTAATAGAGGTAGCTCCAGATACTTTCCTTCCAGCAATCGCTGATGCCGCCCGGAAGCATGACCGCCATAACCACCACAGACTTTGCCGATGGAAGTATGTCGGTCGCCCGGAAACCCTCCGGCGTTCCCTCCATGCGGTCAACGCTCGTTACTCCGACGAGGTTTGCGCCGAATCGCAATGCTGCGCGCTTTACTTCGTTCGTCAAGGTTGGCGCCATAATTATCGTCTCCCGGTTCCCATTCTAGCACATGATTGACCCGTACCCCAACCGCGTCGGGTGATAAATGGGCAAGGAATATGCTTCCAATCGTAGTCGCATCACTCGGCCCGATTTTGGTAATTCTTTTTCCGCTGTGATAACCTAAAGTGAAAAAAATGTCGAGGCGTCGTGAAATATTATTGGCTGGGGCGCTTCTGGCGCCGCTGGTGGTGGGGTTGTTCGTTGGCCGGTGGCTTTCGGGGTCGAGTATTTATTATTCGATAGTGGAGGAGGGTTTTCCTCTTTCGGCGAATTACCCGTGGGACAGGTTTGCGGCGAGCTGCCTTGCGGCGGGCCTGCCCGGCCAGGGCCGCTTCCCGCTCTGGAACCCATACCAGGCCGCGGGAAACACGTTCATTGCGAATTACCTGCCCGCGTTTTTCTTTCTGCCGCGCTGGATCATGTACCTGAGCGACGGCGTATTTGTCCGTGATCTGTATGTTCTCCTACGATTCTGGCTGGGAGGCTTTTTTGCTTACATTTTCATGAGGAGGATCGGCCTCAAAATCCCAGGCGCGGCCCTTGCCACTATCGCCTTCCTGACGGGCGGCTACTTCACCCGATACTACAACGAAAATTACCTGAACATTGATCTCATGCTCGGCCTCTGGCTTCTCGCGGGCGAGGAACTGGCTCGCAGGAGGAGCATCGGCGCCGCTATCGGCGCGGGCTTGGCGATTCTCGCCATTCTATTGGGCGGCCATCCCGAGGCCGCATTTCATGCCTTGGGGATAATGACGCTATGGCTGATATATCGCGCATGGGCGACGGGAAGCGGAGGATGGGATGCGTTGAGGGCCGTTGCCCTATTTGTCGGCATGGGAGCCGTCGCGGGACTGGCCGCGTCGGCGCAGCTTGTGCCTTTCTTTGAAGCGCTTTCCCAATCGGCGAATTATCACATCCCGAACCTCGGCCTGTGCCACTACCGGCTCAAGCACTTTGCGACGCTCGCCTATCCCTGGATATTCGGCCTTTTCCCGGAGCAGGCGGCGGCGAAAGGCGCCCCACTAATCGGCGCCGGAACATCCTATGCCGCCACTTCCATCAACTGGATACCGTACTACCTCGGCATAATCCCCATGATGTTTGCGGGCGTGGCGATTCTGAAGATCGGGAAAGACCGTCACGTGGTATATTTCACAATATATCTGATTGTCGCGCTGGGCGGGGTCTTCGGAATCCCGCCATTTCACCAAATATTCGCGCTGCCGCTATTTTCACTGGTCGGCAATTACAAGCACCTCTTCCCCGCGATCACATTTTGCGCCGCCGCGCTCGCCGGCATCGGACTTGACACAATGTCAAAACTCGACCGCCGAGAATCGGCCCGCGCGTTCGCGGTTGTGATTTTATTTATCTGGTTTGTCGGCGCCTATGCAAGTCATGGGATGCCTCCCATTGCAGGGGTGAGGGTCTATGTTTTCGGCCTCCTGCCGATGGCCGCCTGCGCCTTCTTTCTCCTGACGATGTACAGATTCAGAACCGTGCCACGGCTTGCTAAGCAAGCCGTGCCAATATCCCTCATCGTGCCGGTCGTCCTCACTTATGGGATGACTTTCTATTATCAGGAGGGATATTGCCCGATGAATGAGGGTGGCCTTCTGAACATGAAAAATTCTCCCTTTGTCGAATACCTGAAAAACCGGCTCGGGGACGACCGCTACACATCGCTTTACCCGCCAATGCTCCAGACCTTTGGCCCATACTTCGAGACCGCCGATATCCGAAGCCTCGATGCGCTAAGCGCGAAGGCCTATTGGAATCTGTTGTTGGATGTGAACGGCGGGAATGTTCAGGAGATAACATCTTTTTATATGAAGGTCGGTGGTTTTCAGCCGTTTGCGGACGCCCTCGGGGACTCCCGCCTCGATGCGCTGAGGCTCAAGTATATAGTCAGCCCCGCCGACCTGGGCGGGATGATCGCAGCGCAAGCCATCCTCCGACATGCGTCCGTTAAAACCGTCTCGCCCGATTATTTACAATGGGACGTCTGGGACAAGGACGGAGACTGGCGACCGATTCTCTACACGCACCCCCCGATCAAGCTCGAGTTGGATTATGCGCTCCCGGGGGATACCAGCGGCCTGGAGATGGCGATAGGATGGAAGCCGGGGGTTGAAGGCGACAGGAGGGACGGGGCGTTTATCCTTGTGCGGGAAGATCGCGGCGGGGAAAAGAAGATCGTTTACGCCCGCTATCTGCCTCCCGATGAAAAAGGCTGGGTGAAAACACATCTCCCGGTATTTCCCGAACCTGGCGCGCGCCGCACGGTAATCGTGAATCCATTGGCAAATACCGACAAAGACTGGCTCGGCTGGGGAATAAAAAACACCGCCGGCGAATTCTGGGGCTATCGTCTCGCCTTCCCGGGTAGCGCGGCACCGAAAGAATCCCGTCAAACTGGCCAATCAATGAGCGATTACTGGAAAACCATACAGGTTTATGAGAAGGGGGGCATCCCGCCGCTGTTTTCACTTTCCGATAAACCCCGCATGCCGGTAAAGGATGAATTTCCAGCCCGCCGGGTCGCCCCCGATGAATACATCTTTGACAGTGCGCCGCGCCTGCCCGTCCTTGTGGCGAATGGGTTCAATTACCGGCCCGGCTGGAGGTTGTTCGGCAAAAAGGAAATCAAAATAAATTACACAAAGCCGTTAGTATTTTATGCGGAGCTAAAATCAAATGGAGAAAAGGAAAAGGGGCCATTCAAGCTGATTTACATTCCCTGGGGTTTCAGGTTGGGCCTATGGGCAAGTGTCGCTTCCCTGATTTCGTTATTTGTTATTATTTTTGTAAAGAAAATGGCCATCGAGGGTAGCCCGTCTGCTTAAAGGGGGAAATAGGAAAAGAATAAGTAGGGACAGTCACCCCTTTTGGTTGCCCTTTTTGGCCTTGTGCATATTTTTTTATTTTCATCTTACACATTATGCACGCATTTAATTATTTCCCTTGAACGTCCATATTTCCCTTGTAGCATATTTATCACATTATTCATTTTCCTGCAAATTTCTCCGGCGGCTTTGCCGCACCGCTTACGCTTCGCTTTAAGCGGTGCTACCCATTACACGCTGGAGCCTGTTTCGAAGTTTGATTTTGCTTCTGCTGTGGCCTCTTTCCTGAAATCCTCCATTTCCACAACCCGATTCTCGATGCGTGCTTTTTCCGCCGCGAAGCATATCAGGTGGCTTTCGATGCAGTTGTCCGCAATGGTCAGGATGCTATTGGGATCGTTGTTGGCGACGGCTTTTGCGAATTCTAGCTGAATGGCCAGGTCGGCTCCGCCGTGGATTATGCCGTGGTAGGGAATGCGGTCCGAGCGGGTTTTAGCGGGGTTGTAGGTGCGTCTTTCGAGCCGCCCCGAGAAATCGGCGGACCTGATCTCGCCGGCCGTGCCGTGAAGGTTCAAAGTGGTTTCCCAGACGAGGCTGAACGCTGATAGCGAGAACGAGGCGGTCACGCCGTTTTCGTACTCGATGCTGACTGTCTGGTGGTCAACCACGTTATTGGGGCAATGGAAGACGCATCTGCCGTGGTTGGTTTCAGCGAGGACTTTTTTTATGGCGTCCTCCGACAGGTCATCCTGCGAAATGATGGAAGCGAGGGTCCGAAACCGTGGCTCTCTTATCACGTCTATAATGGCGTCGAGCGATTGCCCGGTCATCAGCTTTAGAGGAATCGCGGGTCGCCCCGGCCTGACGTATTGTTTGATGGCGCTGAATTCGCACGTCCGCTCGACGGGGCAGCCGTCCATGCAGCGCTCGGGAGCGCCCGGCGGGGCGTTTTCCGGCGTGAAGAACTGGAGGCTGCCGAAGGAGGAAATCCTTCTCGCCTTCGCTCCCGCGAACCACGTTATCAGATCAATATAATGGATGCCTTTGGCCATCATCGTGGAATGTGACAGGGACGAGTGATGATGCATGCCTCTCACGTAACTCATGATGAAATGCCAGTACCCCATGTTCTCCGCGCAGTCTATGCTCATGAGTCGCCCGATCGAATTGTTATCGAGGAGACGCCTTATCCGGGAGTAAATTCTGTTGTAGCGGCACTGGAGCGAAATGGCCAGGATCAGGCCCTTCTCACGGGCGGCGCCGGCGAGAGTGAGGCATTCTCCCGGAGACAACGCCATGGGCTTTTCAAGGAGGGTATGATAGCCTGAGGCGAGCGCGGCCATCGTCGAGTCGTAGTGCATGCGGCAGGGGAGGGCATTTATAACAGCGTCGGAGACCGGGGGCCTGTCCATCAGCTCGCGCCAGTCCCGGAAGGCGTTTTTTCTCTCGAGGCCGAATTTGCGGACGAACATGTCCCGCCTGCCGTCGTGAGGCTCGGCAACCGCGACAAATTTCAGCCTGTCCGGATGCCGCTTCGCCAGGGTGGCGAGGTTAAGCTCCCCCCTCGCCCCCGCTCCAAGCAATGCGATACTCACCGGATAATTTTTCACTGCCTCGGTCTCCCTGTCCCGCCTATAGCCTACCGCCTAACGCCTTTTAATACTCGACGCCTTTCCGGGCCGCGAGTCCCTTATCGAAATAATGTTTGATTGACCGCATTTCCGTGACGAGGTCTGCGCGGGCGATGACCTTGGGCGGCGCTTTGCGGCCGGTGAGGACCAATTCTTTTTTTGGGGGCTTTAAGTCTATCAGGTCGAGAATATCTTTTAGCGTTATGATCTGAAAATGCAACGGGAGGAAAATCTCATCGAGCACGACCAATTGATGTTTTGTGTCTTTGATTACTTTGCGGGCGAGCGCAATGGCTTTTTTTGCGAGTTTTTTATCCTCCTCCGTGGCCTCTCCGGGGCGAACCCAGCCCGCGCGGCCGAATGAGTGGATTTCGATTTCCGGAAGATATTTACGGAGCGCCTGTATCTCGCCGTATAAATCGCCCATCATTTCCGGATTTTTCATGAATTGGATTATGAAGACTTTCAAGCCGTGCCCGGAGGCGCGGAGGGCGAGGCCGAGGGCGGCGGTGGTTTTGCCCTTGCCGTCGCCCGTATAGACGTGGATCATGCCGGGGGCGGGTTTTTGTGGAGGGGTTATTTTTTCTTTTTCCATTTTTTCTTTCGCGCTTTGGCCGCGGCGTCTCGCGCCGCCTGCTGGGGATCCTTTGCGGGGGTTTTAGGGGCTTCCTCTATTAAAGTTCCCTCTTCAATCGCTTTCAGGGTGGGGGGCAGGTCCATATCCTCATCTTCATCCTCATCCTCATCGTCCTCTCCTTCTTCCTCCTCCTCTTCGGATAAGCCCGGCGCCCCGATGCGTTCCATTTCGAGAATGGGGCCGAAGAAGTCGGGGTTTTCCGCGATGATTTTCCCGGATTTAGCGCGGTTTCCGGCACGGCGGTAAGACTCGACGGCGTATTTTATATATCCCAGCCGTGCCGCAGTGTCGCCGAGTTCCTCCCATTCCTTAGCGGGAATCTCGATGCCAAGCTTTCGGGCAACGCGATCGAAATTGAAGAAATCGCCCCTCTTCATCGCCTCAGCAAGGAACCACCTGAGCTTTTCCTCGTCTTCCATTTGCTCGATGTAATCGTATGCATCCGAGAATCGGCCCTCGTTGACCAGCAGCTCGGCTATCTGCCACAGGCGCTCAGGCGACGTTTCCTCGATGTAGAGGATTCTCTGTTTCATTTTATAATCCGGTATATCGGTTGTTTTATTTTTTCCAGCCATGGCTATTGCGAAATTCTTTATCCTCCTTTCTTCAGAATCTGCGTATTCAATTCCCCGGGATGGGTACCGCACCTTGTCCATAGGTCAAGGTGCGGTACCCGTCAGTTACTTTTTCACTGTATCTGTGTAATCTGCGCAATCTGCGGTTTAAACCTTCAGAATGTGAACGCTCATAGCGGCGGCTTCCGAGCCGATGGCGCCGCCGCCGTTTTGAGTGGCGCCGATTTTCGGTTGCGGGTTGATCTGACGCAAGGCGGCTCGTCCGGTGAGCTGCCAGTACACCTCGCATATTTGTGCGGCGCCGGTGGCGCCGACCGGGTGGCCTTTGCAGGCGAGACCGCCGGAGGTGTTTACGGGGATTTTCCCGCCGAGGGAAGTGTTGCCTTCCCATGCGAAGGGGCCGCCCTCTCCTTTTTTGCAAAGCTCCATCTCTTCGGTCGCCTGCAATTCACTGAATGCGGTGGCGTCATGCGCTTCGAGGCATCCCAGGTCTTTGGGGCCAAGGCCGGCCATTTCGTAAGCCGCTCCGGCCGCGCGTTCTATGATGGTTTTATCCCCTGGCTTGAGGTCGCTGCCGGAGCGCAACACGCTGGCTGCAACCCACACCGATTTCGACGCCTTTTTGCGAGCCATTTCGGGGCTTACGAGAATGCACGCGGCCGCGCCGTCGCCCAGCGGCGAGCACATGAGCCGGGTGAGCGGCGGGGAGATCATGGGGGAGTTGAGCACTTCCTCGACGTCCACTTCCATTTGAAATTGGGCGCGGGGGTTAAGGGAGCCGTGGTAGTGGTTTTTTGAGCTGATTTTGGCGAGGTGTTCCGGCTTGGTGCCATACTGGGCCATGTGCACGCGCGCCGAGGCCGCGTAGAGGTCCATGAAAATCGAGCGTGGCCTCCCTGATGCCGGTTTTTCCTCTATCATTTTCTTTTTCTTTGCCTTCCCTGTCGCATCCGCGTCGCTTTTCGCCTTGCCGAACATTGATTGCAGCATTTCGGCGGGCATGTTCTGGAAGATTTCCACGTCCAGTCCCGACGCAATGGCGCGGTAGCTCACTGATTTGTCCGGGTGATACATTTTTTCCATGCCGAGGGCCAGCGCCACATCGCACATGCCGCCCGCCACGGCGGTCCAGGCGATGTGAAACGCCGTTGACGCGCTGGCGCAGGCGTTTTCGCAGTTGATTACGGGAAGTCCGCCAATGCCCATGGCCCGCAGCACAACCTGGCCCCTGATACATTCCTGGCCCGTTATCAGACCCGCCAGGGCGTTGCTTACGTAAGCGGCCTGGATGTCCTTTTTTTCCAAAGAGGCGTCCTTGAGAGCGTCCTCTACCGCCTCACGGGCAAGATCCTTCAACGAACGGTCAAGATGCTTGCCGAATTTCGTCATCCCCACGCCGAGAATCGCCACTTCGCGCATGATCCGTCCTCCTGACAACCCCATCCACCAAAGCATCGTCCGATGCCCATATAATTGAATTTAAGGCATAAGGCTTGATCTGTAAAGTTCCTTCATTGGCGTCCAGGGGAAATAAAAAGAGCATCCAACCGGGATAATAGATGTAGCTTATTTGCGCTTGACGATGTTGGCGCATGGTAGTAAAATGCGTGTATCCCGTGGCGGGACTTGTGACAGCCTCAGTAACATGCTGCAAGGCATGGCGCGCGGCGTAACGCCGCGGATGTACACTTTTTAACACTTGACGCTAAGCCGTTATGGGAAAGGGGCCTGCGTCCCCTTTCACATAACGGCCAGAGGGCCTAGTGGGGCACATTCCGCCACGGGTTATTTTTCCGCGCTTATATGTTCAGCTTAGGATTTATAGTTGCCATAGTAGTTGTCGTGGGGATTGTCATCGCCCTGGCTTTGAGGCGTGAGGAGACAACCGCGAAGAAAAGCGCAGGCGCTCCGAAAACAGCCGAGAGAGAAATCGGAGAACTGACAGATCACTCTCCCTCGAAGAGGCTCACGTGTTTTCCCACCTGCAACCCGTTGACGGGCGAGGCGTTGAAGTTCGACAGCAAGTGCGATGAAGCGGCGCTACGAAAGGCGGACCTGCCGGTGGCGGGCACGATTGACGACCTTGCGCGTGTCATGGGTATCGAGTCGGGCGAGCTTCGCTGGCTTATGTCCGAGGATGCGAATCATTACACTCCCATCGAGCTTAAGGGGCGCGGGAAGCGGAGGCTGGTGTTTGCGCCAAAGTTTAAAATGAAAGCCTGCCAGCGCTGGATTCTAAAAAATATTCTCGACAAGATGCAACCTCATCCTGCGGCGGAGGGTTTTAGAAAGGGCCGGAGCGTCCTGACCCACGCGAAAAAGCATGCCGGGAAATATGCCGTCGGCTCCCTGGACATACACCGATTTTTTGACACGGTGAGATCGAAGAGAGTTTTTGGCGTCTACCGAAAGATGGGGTATTCGGAGGAAGCGGCCCTTGCGCTGTGTCTGTTGACCACGCGTAAAGGGCGCCTGCCTCAAGGGGCGCCCACAAGCCCTGCGCTGGCAAATCTTGTCTGCCGCCGCATGGATGCGCGGCTTGAGGGCATTTCGAGGAAATTAGGCGCAACTTATTCCCGCTATGCAGACGATATGGCGTTTTCAGGCGATAAGGAATTTGCGAAAAACTGGGGGCGATTCAGGGACGTGGCGCGAAAAATTCTCAAAGATGAGGGCTTCCGCCTGAACCCACTGAAGGTTCACTTCATGCGCTCCGGCTCGAGGCAATATGTCACCGGCCTTGTGATCAATAAAAAGCCGAATATTCCGCGAGAGCGGCTTCGACTCATGCGCTCCATTCTGCATAATGCAAAGGCCACCGGGCTGGATGCCCAGAATCGCAGCGGAAATCCCGGGTGGAAGGAGCGCCTGCGCGGCCAGATTTCTTACATATCAATGATCCGACCAGATAGAGGCCAGAGACTGATGACGGCGTTTGGCCAGCTCAACTAAATCGAAGAAAAGCTGTAGGCAATAAGGTTATGGAAAGAGTAGCCCCCGGGAAGCCACCGAGGCCTGTGGCGCCTGATTATTCGGTAATTGTGTTTATCGAGGGTGACGGCATCGGCCCCGATATATGGGCGGCTTCTGTCCGGGTGTTGGATGCCGCGGTTAAAGTGGCCTACGGCGCTAAAAGGAAGATTGACTGGCTCGAAGCGCTTGCCGGGGAAAAAGCGAAGCGCATGACCGGAGAATGGCTGCCGGAAACCACCCTGAACGCTATCGTCGAGCATCGCATCGCCATAAAGGGGCCTCTCACCACGCCGGTGGGAGGCGGAATTCGCAGCCTGAATGTGACGCTGCGCCAGCGGCTTGGCTTATATGCGTGTGTCAGGCCGGTGAAATACATGCCCGGCGTGCCTTCGCCTATGAGGGCGCCGGAAAAAGTGGACATGGTTGTGTTCCGCGAAAATATGGAAGACGTTTACGCAGGCATCGAATGGGAAGAGGGGTCGGCGGAAGCGCGGGACATCATTGGGCTGCTGCGCACAAAATACGGCGCGAATATCCCGGACGACGCGGGGATAGGCATAAAGCCGATAAGCAGGTTACGGAGCCGCAACCTTGTGAGACGCGCCATTCAATATGCGCTCGACAGGGGCAGGGCGAGCATCACCCTCGTGCATAAGGGAAACATAATGAAATTCACGGAGGGGGCGTTTCGGAGGTGGGGCTATGAGCTTGCGAAAGAAGAGTTTCCCGAAGCGACCGTTACGGAGGAGGAGGTCGAGAAGCGGCACGGCGGCAAGGCCCCGAAAGGGAAAGTGATTATCAAGGATCGCATTGCCGATTCAATGTTCCAGAATGTTCTGATACGGCCGGAGGACTACGATATTCTGGCGACCACAAACCTAAACGGGGATTATTTATCCGATGCCCTGGCGGCCATGGTTGGGGGACTGGGCATGGCCCCTGGAGGAAATATCGGCGATGACGCCGCGGTATTCGAGGCTACGCACGGCTCGGCCCCGAAATATGCGGGCCTCGATAAGGTCAACCCCTCGAGCCTTATTCTCTCCGGCGCGATGATGTTCGAGTTTATGGGATGGGGCGAGGCCGCGGGGCTGATAAGGGGCGCGATTCAAAAGGCGGTTCAGAATAAAGAGGTTACTTACGATCTGGCGAGATTGATTCAAGGCGCCAAAGAGGTTTCATGCTCAACCTTTGCCGATATGGTCATCCGGCGCCTTTAATCATCTTCTCAGAAATCAGAAAATATGAACAGAATAACCTGGCGGAGCGGCGCAAACTCGGGGCCGGTTGAAATTCTCTTAAAACTATTCATATCCTAATGTTATCGCCTGCCCACCGGTCAGGCGCAGACCCATGTCTTGATCCGTACGGATGGAATATCCGCATGGACTTGCCTTGAATTTGCTTGAGGAATAGTCCTTAACAGATTTGGCTGACAAGGCTTTGAAAAAAAGCGCGAGGAGGAATTGCAGCAAATGAAGATTGAGCATAGGGATGCTCTACAATGGGTAGAAGAGATGGCCCAAATGTGTCAACCGGACAAGATCGTCTGGATTGACGGCAGCAAGGAAGAAAAGAAGGCTCTCGAGGCTAAAGCGGTTTCAACGGGGGAAATGATTCCACTGAACCCGGGAAAATACCCCGGCTGCTTTTATCACCGAACCGATCCGAACGATGTGGCGAGGACCGAGCAACTGACCTTTGTCTGCACTTCGCTCAAGGAAGACGCAGGCCCGAATAATAACTGGATGTCGCCGGAAGACGGGTACAACCGCGCTCAGGAGATATTCCGCGGCTCGATGAGCGGAAGAACCATGTACGTTATCCCGTTTTCAATGGGGCCGATCGGCTCCCCCTTCAGCAAGATAGGGATCGAAATAACCGACAGCATTTACGTTGTGCTGAATATGCGGATCATGACGCGGATAGGCGAGGATGTCGTGGAAGAGCTTGGCAGCGCAGGCGATTTCACAAAATGCCTCCACGGCAAAGCCGACTTGGACGTTAAAAAGCGCCTGATCCTCCACTTCCCGGAGGACAACACTATCTGGAGCGTCGGCTCCGGCTACGGCGGAAACGTTTTGCTCGGGAAAAAGTGCCTCGCATTGCGTATAGCAAGCTACCTCGCCCGCAAGGAAGGATGGATGGCCGAGCATATGCTCATCCTCGGCATCGAAGAACCCAATGGCCGCATCCAATATATAAGCGCCGCTTTCCCCAGCGCTTGCGGCAAGACCAACCTTGCGATGCTTATCCCGCCGGAGGGTCTGAAGAAGAAAGGATACCGCATCTGGACCGTTGGAGACGATATTGCCTGGATGAGGATAGATACGGACAAGCAACTTTGGGCGATCAACCCCGAGGCGGGTTTCTTCGGGGTAGCGCCGGGCACAAACATGAAAACAAACCCCAACGCCGTATTGACTGTCAAGAAAAACACCATTTTCACCAATACGGTGCTTGGCGCGGACGGCACGGTATGGTGGGAGGGGGGAGATGGCGACCCGCCCCGGCCCGCGTTCGATTGGCGGGGG